>OLPN01000048.1_pt1 | contig 119135 bp, 88 predicted proteins | sample 1672601 | NCBI WGS metagenome assembly OLPN01 (sample SAMEA3136704, study PRJEB25190) | human gut metagenome | reverse complement strand
CTCCAAAGTAACAGAATTTTATATTTAATCTGTCTACTTTAGAGGTATCATATCAGCCTAAGCCAGAGCGTCATTCTTCTTCCATATCAAATTACCTTAAACATCTTCTGCGACATTGGTTTCTCTTTCTTCTGATCAACCTCCGCCTGTGCTTTCCTAAACTCTTCCATTCTCTTCAATTCTTCCTCAGCGTCATCGAATCCGATATGCGTGTACACATTCATTGTGACTGATATATCCGAATGCCCCATGAGGTATTGTAATGTCTCGGAAGACACATGCTATGCTGAGCCACTGCTTCTGTCCTCCAGGCAACTTCATCCCCCACCCTACGATATAGATATCATATCCGTCCTTCATGTTCACAATTAACTCGTGAGCTCCCGCCTCCTTTGCCGCCTCCACGACCTCTTCTCTCGTGTTTTCTTTGCATTACATAACCATTAACAGCCAACAGCCAAAAATCTGCAGGCTACTATTATTATCCATACACTCTTTTCAAAGATATCAGTGGACAGATTCATATATTATCTCTTTCTGTAAAGCATCATTGCTTCATAAGGTTTTAAGGAAATCTTTGACTCTTCTATTTTTTGTTCAGAATAGTTGCCCAGCAATGTTTCGAAACCCTTCAGATCCATTCCACTATCCCATACAACTTCTGTTTTATAGAAGTTACAGACTACCAGCATTTTTTCCTCTCCGTAAATTCTTTCATATGCAATAACGGATGAATGTCTTACATCTAACGGCCTGATATCACCATATGCAATGATATCCAGCTCTTTACGTAAAGCTACGAGCTTTTTATAGTAGTTGAAAATGGATGTTTCATCATGCAGCTGGCTCTGTGCATTAATCTTGGTATAATTTTCATTCACACCAATCCATGGCATTCCCTTGGTAAAGCCACCGTAATTTTCACCATTCCACTGCATTGGTGTTCTTCCGTTATCCCTGGAATGAATCTGGATAATACGAAATGCATCTTCTTTAGAAAGACCTTTCTGTTGCAGGATTTCATAATGGTTCAAACTTTCTACATCACGAAATTGACTGATGTCAGTGAAATCGGTATTTGTCATACCAATCTCTTCACCCTGGTAAATATATGGAGTACCGCGAAGTCCATGAATTATGGTCGCAAGCATTTTAGCTGACTTTTTCCAGTATTTTCCTTCATCACCAAATCTGGAAACCGGACGCGGCTGATCGTGATTGCACCAGAACACTGCATTCCAGGCATGATTCTTGGCCATTCCAATTTGCCAGCTAAAGAGAATATCTTTCAATTTCTGGAAATCTGTTGGTACAAGCACCCATTTTTCATTCCCCATAAAGTCAACCTTTAAATGATGGAAGATAAATACCATGGAAAGCTCATGGCTGTCTTCACCTGCATATTCAAAACAATTTTCCATAGATGTGCTGGACATTTCACCGACAGTAATAATTTCTGCATCCTGTCCGAATGACTCCGCATTTAATTCTTTCAGGTACTGATGGACGTTTGGTCCGTCAGTGTAAAATCTACGGCCATCCCCTTCGAAATCATCTTCGAATTTATCTTTGCTGATAAGATTCACTACATCAAATCGGAAACCCTTGACACCTTTGCTCATCCAAAAACGTACAACCTTCTGAACCTCTTTACGCACCTTGGGGTTATCCCAGTTCAGATCCGGCTGTTTTACATGGAATAAATGCAGATAGTATTCATCCATTTCCGGCACATATTCCCATGCACTTCCTCCGAACTTACTTTCCCAGTTTGTGGGTGCACTGCCATCCTCTTTTCCTTTTTTGAAAATATAATAATTCTTATATTTTTCATCTCCGGCCAATGCTTTCTGGAACCATTCATGATTGCTGGAGGTATGGTTAAATACCATATCCAGCATCAGTTTGATGCCACGCTTCTGTGCCTCTCTGGAAAGCTCTTCAAAATCTTCCATCGTACCGTAACGGGGATCAATGTTATAGTAATCCTCCACATCATAACCGTTATCATACTGGGGGGACACAAAAAACGGAGTCATCCAAATATAGTCCACGCCCAATTCTTTTATATAATCTAACTTTGCCGTCACACCCTTTAAATCCCCAAAGCCATCTCCGTTGGTATCATAAAAGGATCTGGGATAAATCTGATATACAGTACTTTTTCTAAAATCTGTCATACAATTCCTCTTATTCTATCTTTGCTACTGTTGTCTCTTTTTCAATTGCATAAATGCCTGTCATAAATACTATATTTTCCATATTACCTGGCTCAGCAATAACGCAAATGATCGTATCAACATAACCTGCTTCACTGATTTTCTTTTTATCAAATTTGATCAGGGGTGTTCCGGCAGATACCTTCTGACCTTCTTTTACAAGGTATTCAAAACCGTCACCTTTCATGGCTACAGTATCAATTCCGATATGTAAAAGGATCTGTGCACCGTTTGCAAGTTTTAAACCACATGCATGACGTGACTCCTGCATAAGTAAGTTGACTGTTGCATCAGCCGGAGCATAAACAGTTTCATTCTCCGGAATGATTGCACATCCTTCACCCATGGTTCCTGCGGAAAACACACCGTCATTCACTTCTTTTAATGCAATCACATCACCTGTTGCAAATGCCTTTAATTCTGTTACCTCTGCTGATTTAACTTCTTCTGCTGATTTAACTTCTTCTACTGTTTTAACTTCTTTTGGCTGAAGTTTTGTTTTACCAACCATAACTGTTAATACAAATGGAACTGCTACGGCAATTAACATACAAATAGCAAAGGTTAACATGGATTGAGGCTGCATGGAAAGGATTCCCGGAAGACCGCCAACACCGATTGCATTTGCTGTACTGTTTGTAGCTACACAGACAATTGATGCACATGCAGAACCAATCATACCGCAGATGAAAGGATAACTGTGTTTCAAGTTTACACCAAACATTGCCGGTTCTGTAACCCCCAGATAACAGGAGATACATGACGGAATGTTTACTTCCTGCGCCTGGGCATCATTTTTCTGAAGATAGATCATGCCTAATACTGCGGAACCCTGTGCGATATTGGACAAAGCAATCATTGGCCATAACATTGTTCCGCCAAAGTCAGCAATCAACTGTAAGTCAATTGCATTTGACATATGATGAAGTCCTGTGATTACAAGCGGTGCATACACAAAACCGAAGATTGCACCGAATACAATTTTCAGTGGTCCTGTGATTCCTGCGTATACAACGGAGGAAATGACAGAGCCGATTTTCCATCCGATTGGTCCAAGCACAAAGTGTGCTGCCATAACAGAGAGTACTAAGCTACAGAAAGGTACCACGATCATAGAAATTACGGATGGACAGATCTTCTTGAAGAATTTTTCAAGATATGCCAGTGTAAATGCTGCCAGAATTGCAGGAATGACCTGAGCCTGATAACCAATCATATTTACCTGTACAAAACCGAAATCCCACTTTGGAATATCTGCTGCCGCTGTGCCTGCCACTGCATATGCATTTAAGAGCTGACCAGACACAAGTGTAAGTCCAAGTACGATACCAAGCATCTGTGTTGTACCCATTTTCTTGGTTACAGACCAGCAGATACCAACCGGCAACATATGGAATACCGCTTCTCCGATGAGCCACAGGAAACTGTCAATCCCTGACCAGAACTGGCTGATATCACAGAGTGTCTTTGTACCGTTTTCAAATAAATATAAGCTGTCAATGCAGTTTCTGAATCCCAAAATCAAACCACCCACAATGATTGCAGGAATGAGTGGGGCGAAAATTTCTGCTAATGCAGTCATAATTCTCTGAACTACATTCTGATTCTGTTTTGCTGCGCTCTTTACAGCATCTTTCGATACGCCTTCAATGCCTGCAACTGCTGTGAAGTCGTTGTAAAAATCTGAAACCGTGTTCCCGATGATTACCTGGAACTGTCCTGCCTGTGTGAAACTTCCCTTAACAACTTTCATTGCTTCAATTTTCTGAATATCCGCTTTCTTCGGATCATTTAATACGAATCACATTCGTGTGATACAATGTAATACTGCAGCAATGTTTTCTCTTCCTCCCACAAGGTGCAGTAATTCTTTTGCGTCGTTTATATACTTACCCATCTTGATTCTCCTTATTAAAATAAATTTTTTCGCGCTTTTTCTTGTTTAAACAAGTTTTCTTGTGATTATGTTATATCATACTTGTTTAAACATGTCAGCACTTATTTTAAAGCTTGTTTAGACAAGTTATGTCTTATTTGATTCTTGACTTTCCATATGTAAATATTATAATTAATGATAGATGTTCAAACAAGTGGAGGAACTTATGCCGAAAGCAAAATATGCAGAAATTTATAAAGATTTGAAAAGAAAAATTGAGACCGGAGAATATGAATTTCAGGAACTTCTCCCCTCTGAAAATACATTGGTGCAGGAATATGACTGCTCACGCAATACCATTCGCCGTGCCATCGGGGATCTGGTAGCCGATGGATATGTACAGACGATGCAGGGGAAAGGGGTACGAATTATCTTCCAGCCCGCATTACAGACCTCATTTACCATCGGCTTAATTGAAACGTTTACGGAATCTGCAAAGAGAAATAACCAGAAATCCAAAACCAAAGTAATTCACTTTGCAGAATTGGTAGTAGACAAAAAAATTGCTGCAAAAACCGGTTTTAATATTGGCGATGAGATTTATTATCTGCAGAGACTTCATTACTTAGATGGAAAAGCACTTATTCTAAACCATAATTATTTTTTGAAAAGTGTTGCTAAAGATCTAACTATAGAGATTGCAGAAAAGTCGATTTACGATTATCTGGAAAATACTCTTGGAGTTTCCATTGTCACAAGTAAACGTATTATGACCGTAGAAAAGATGACTGAAATTGATGAAAAATATTTGGATCTTGGAGACTATAACTGTATGGCTGTTGTCAGCTCTCATACTTACAATAGTGATGGTGTTATGTTTGAATATACCCAGTCACGCCATCGCCCTGATTACTTTAGCTTCCAGGATAATGCAACAAGACGATCAATTTAGTAGGAAAAATATGAAACAGAAAAAAATTTTATTTACAGACATGGATGGAACAATATTGTTCTCTGATAATGGAAAAACATATTTTAAGGAATCAGATTTAGATGCAATAAAGGAATTCCAGCAAAGAGGAAATCTGATCGTAATTAACTCCGGCAGAGCATTGCCATGGATAGTTGCTCCGTTGGAAGGATATCTTTTGCCTGATTACATGATTGCCGGTACAGGGAGTATTATCGCGGATAGTCATCAACAAATACTGCATGAAGAACCTGTATCATTTACAGCAATCAAAAAAATAATAAACGAATATGCATCGGATATACCATTAACAGTTCATACGAAAGACAACGTATTTTCATGCAATCAAAAAAAGCAGTACAGCCTGCCAATAACACCTATTAGCAGTATTGATTTATTAAAAACGGAAAAACTTTATGGAATGTCATTCCATTTCAAAGACAATAAATCTGCAAAAGCTTTTGCAGACTGGCTGGAAAAGTCAGATCACCAGGAGGTGAGAGCTTTTGTAAATATCCAGGATGTTGACATGGCGTGGAGAGACTGTTCAAAAGGGAACGCCATGAACATCCTTTGTCAGAAACTTGGATTCATGCATGAACAAGTCTACGCCATTGGTGATGCTGAAAATGACATTGATATGTTAAGGGCAACAAAGCATGGTTATACATTCCATCATTCTCCAGCTACTGTAAAGCAATATGCAGAAGGCTGTGTTAAATCTGTGTCAGAGTTAATTTATAAAATATGTAACCTTGATTGAAAAACTCATTGCAAAATCGAAGTTTTTTTCCATACATTAAATAATGTATTTTCGGTTTTTCTGGTATTTTATGTGTTATAATCCTATTAAAACTGTTGAAAAAAGCTTAATTGTTTGCATACCAAAATAGTGGCTAGCATTTTCTTCTGCAAAAGTTATTGCAATAACTTTTTAAAAATCACAATGATATTGTTGCGTTAACTTTTTCAATTAAAGTTTATTTTTCATCTCTAATCCTTAATATATAAAAGCATTTTTATAGGGTGATTTTATCACTAAATACTTAGCATTTCAATGGGAGCATAAAGAGATTTTCTAATTAATATCTGTTGCATAGGAATTTCTTATTAATCAAAAAAAGAACCGCCAATTCACAAGCGATTCTGATACAGCTCGTACGGGAATTGAACCCGTGATTCCGCCTTGAGAGGGCGGCGTCTTAACCACTTGACCAACGAGCCATTTTTATGACACTGTGCTTTTTGCACAAGACACTTTACTATTATAACAATCCTAGCAAATTTTGCAAGTGCTTTTTAATATAAAATTCACGGATATTATTTTGGCATCTAAATCGCCAAGACGTATGGAACTAATGAAGCAGGCAGGGTATGACTTTAAAATTGTTACTTCTGACACTCCTGAAATCACAACTAAAACTGCTCCTTTTGACGTAGCCATGGAACTTTCATCTATCAAAGCTTTTGGCGTTGCAAATTCCCTTTCTTTATTGGAAAACGACACTTTAATTATTGGAGCTGATACTGTAGTCTTTTGCGATGATGAAATCATGGGAAAACCATCTGATTATGATGATGCATTTCGTATGTTAAAGAAATTACAGAATAAAACGCATCAGGTTTATACAGGCGTAACCTTACTTCATTACACATCCAGAAATTCATCTCCGAAAGTTAAATCTTTTTATGAAAAAACAGCTGTACATGTATGCCCTATGACTGACGGTGAAATAAACAGTTATATTAATACAAAAGATTCTTTTGATAAAGCCGGAGCATATGGAATTCAGGGACCATTTGCAATTCATATTGAGAAAATAAATGGTGATTACAACAACGTAGTAGGTCTTCCTATTTCGCGCTTATATCATGAAATCAATAATTTTTCAGGCTTGTGTTAACTTGTTCAACTGATATGTACCTAGAATTCCGGACATTTTTGTCCGGTAAAGAAGGTACATACAGTTTGTGAAGAGTTCTTATTATACTTATTATAAAACCTGATTTATTGAAAAGTCTTCATTAACCAATACAAATCCCGGTTTTTTGCCTATTTCTATAGTTCCAAATTCATCAAGAATTCCTATTGCCTTTGCCGGATTATAAGTTGCTGCTTTAATCGCATCTGCTATAGGGATTCCAAATTCTATGGCCTTAACCATACAGCCGTAAACATTTGTTACGCTTCCTGCCAGTTCTCCTGTAACAAGTCTTGCCTCATTTCCTTTCTTTATAACAACCTGACCACCTAACTCTGATTCACCATCAGGCATTCCACAAGCTCTCATGCTATCACTTATAAGTATTACTCTGTCGCTTCCAAACATTGAAAATGTTGCTCTTACAACTGAAGGATGAATATGTACTCCATCGCAAATCAATTCTGCTGTAACATTTTTGGCATCCCTTGCTGCACCTACAACGCCTGGATTTCTATGATTTAATCCTGTCATTGCATTATATAAATGTGTTGCATGTTTTGCTCCGCTTTCATATGCCAATGTTGCTTCATCATAATTTGCCATTGTATGTCCTACTGAGAATCTGACTTTATCGTATAATTTTGAAATACACTCTATAGCGCCTCCTCTTTCAGGTGCTATTGTTACAAGCTTTACCATATTACCTGATTCGTCAATAAGTTCTTGTAACATCTCTGCGTCCGGTTTCTGAACATATTCAGGATTCTGAGCTCCTACCCTGTCCGGAGATATAAATGGGCCTTCAAGATTTATCCCTACGAGCTTTGCCTTTAATTTTTCTGAAGTATTTACCTGTTCATTATTTTTTTCCAAAGACTTAGTATTCATTTGAATATCCTTATATTCTTTTGCATTTTTGCAAATTTCCATAAGACGTTGTTTTGGCAATGTCATTGTTGCCGGACAAATGGCAGCTATTCCATGCTCTTTTTCATATTCTGCCATTTTTTCTACAGCTTCAAGTGTTGCATCACAAAAATCACTGCCAACACATCCGTGAAAATGGATGTCTACAAGCCCCGGAATTACCATTAAGCCATTAGCATCGATAATTCTAGTGTAATTATTATCTGATTTATTGTTATTTGCATCTGTACTACCGCTAATATCACTTGTATTATTTGTACTGTCACCATTATTTCCAAAATATATAATATCCTTAATTTCACCTTTATCTAATATTATATCTGCCTTTTCAAATGTAAAATTCTTTGTAAAAACCTTACCATTCTTTATAATTTCCATAAAGCCCTCACTTTTGCTTTTCTATAAAATTAATCCTTTATTAACACAAAGCAATTACCAAAATACGAAATTTAACCGAAAGTTTAAATAAAGTTATTTTAGTAATTGCTTTTACTTGTTTTAGTATTCTACTTATTTACACATAATTACTGTTACATCGTTATGTAACTGTAATACTGATGCCGGTACTTTTGGAGTTACCGGTCCAAAGAAGGCTTTTTTAGCTATCTCTGCCTTACCTTCACCGCTTACTACAACAACAATCTTTTTAGCCTGCATTATGGCTTTAATTCCCATTGTATAAGCCTCCTTAGGTACTTCATCGATAGTATCAAAGAATCTTGAATTTGCCTTAACAGTACTTTCTGTCAATTTAACGCAATGAGTTTCTTTTTCAAACGCTTCACCTGGTTCGTTAAATCCGATATGTCCATTATTTCCAAGACCTAAAAGTTGTAAATCAACCCCTCCTGATTCTCTTATTATTCTATTATAATCTGAGCATGCTTTATCAGAATCCATTTCCAAACCATCAGGCACATATGTATTCTTTTTATCAATATTGATACGATCAAACAAATGCTTGTTCATAAAATATCTATAACTCTGTTCATTATCAGGAGCAATTCCTTTATATTCATCTAAATTAATTGTAGTAACATTAGAAAAGTCTAAATCACCTTTCTCGTACCAGCGAATCAACTGTTCGTAAGTTCCTATTGGTGTAGAACCCGTTGCCAACCCAATGACACTATTTGGCTTAATTATTATCTGAGCTGAAATAATATTTGCTGCAGTTCTGCTCATATGATAATAATCCTGTGTTTCTATAACACGCATTTATTTTCCTTTCCCTCCATAATTTCTGTAATCCGATGGAGATTTTCCTACATAACTTTTGAATATACGGCAAAAGTGTGTTACATCCTGAAAACCTACGCGTTCAGATACATCCTGAATCTTATAATTTTTATTCTCTAACAAATCTTTCGCCTTATCTATTCTTATTGTGTTAACTATTTCAAAAAATCCTCTTCCTGTGTACTGATTAAGTAACTTACTTAAATGCCAGCTACTTATAAAACATTGTTCAGCCACATCTAAAAGACTTAATTTCAATTTGTAATGTTCATATATAAATTTCAATGCGTTTTTAAGTATAAAATTGTTAGCATCAGTACATTTTAATCTATCCTTTTCAGGAGTATCACATTCAGGATGATTTTTTATAAATGTTTCATATATATAATTCTCTTCTTCATCTGAACGGTTCCATATAGAATCAATTTCTGCATTGCTGCTATCATTTCCCTTCTGCTTAAGATTGTTAGTCATTGCACTTATTTCTTCTTCTAACTCATCTATCTTTGACGGTTTTAATAAAAATCTTGTCACTCCAAGCTTTATAGCCTGCTGTGCATATTCAAAATTTCTAAATCCTGTCAATAAACACACTTCAATATCGGGATACTCAGACTTAATTGCTGCAACCATTGCAAGTCCGTCCATATTATTCATTGATATATCTGAAATTAAAATGTCAGGTTTTATTTTTCTCATAAGTTCTAAACCTACTAATCCATTGCTGGCTGTACCAGCAATTTCACAATTCCAATTTGCCCATTCAATTCCTAATTTAAGCCCCTCTACTATAATCGGCTCGTCATCCACGATAATTACTTTATACATAAAACTCTCTCCTTATTATCCCTTAACAGCACCTACTGTCATACCTTTAATAATGTATTTCTGTAATGCCATATATACTACTAAAATAGGTATTACAATCAAAGTTACTGATGTGAACAGCATACCATAATTTACACCTTCTTTTGAAGCAATATTATTAAGAAGAATTGTAATTGCCCAGTTATCTTTTGTTCTAAGTAAGAACATCTGAGTAAACAAATCATTGTAGCTCCAAAGGAAACTGAAAATTCCAACTGTTACAAATGATGGCTTTGATAGCGGCATGATTATTCTAAAATAAATCTGGAATATATTACAGCCTTCCATATACGCTGCCTCTTCCAGTTCCACCGGAAGCCCTCTCATGTAACTTCTGAGTACTATTATAGCAAATGACATATTTCCTGCAATCTGCGGAAGTATAACTGATAACAAATTTAATGAAACATGTGGTGTGTTTACAATTCCCCAACCTGTCATCATTCTTAATACAGGAATGATGGTGGAGTAGATAGGGAACATCATTCCTGCGTAAAGTAAGGCATCCAAAATTCCCTTACCCGGGAACTTATACCTCGTTAATATATAAGCTGCCATTCCGGAGAATAGAATAACAACTACTGCAACAGTACCAGATATAATAAAACTGTTCCTGTATGCATTCAAAATGTCATAGTTGGCAAATACTGCTTTATAATTATCTAATGAGAACAGTTTATCAACAGGCAATGCAAATGAATTGTTGTATATTGCCTTTTTATTTTTAAACGAATTCATGATGGACCATAGCAGAGGGAAAATTGTCGTAAGAGCCCAAACAATAAGAATTGTATATACAAATACCAAAGATATTTTAAAATTTTTCTTCTTCATGTCTTTTCTCCCTTCTATACATCATAATCGTCACTTGTCTTAAATATTTGATTTACTACAACTGACAATACTACACCTATTATTACAATAACAACTGCTATTGCCGAACTGTAGTCAACATCTACATATACTTTTGAGTACATGTATGTTCCTGTTAACCATGTATTTGACATACCATTTACAAACATTGTCCATGGTAAATCGAATACTTTTAAAGCTCCTGTTACTGCTAATACTACGCATGTACAAATACTATTTCTTAATAATGGAAGCGTTACATATCTAACCTGCTGAAGCTTTGAAGCTCCATCAATTTCTGCTGCTTCATATAAATCTTCCGGTATTCCGCTTAATCCCGTAAGTAAAATTATGAAATAAAATCCAACATATTGCCATATAACCGGAACAAGCATTGTAAACATCGGATATGTTGCCTTCCAGTCAATCAATTCATTTTTACCTGCATCCAAAACACCAATAAGCTGTAGAAGCTGATTTATCATTCCTTTATCATAAAGGAAAACTAAGTTAAACAATAAGCCAAGGGCTGTTGCTGAAATAACAATTGGGAAAAAATATACTACTCTGAAAAATCCTGCACCTTTCTTTATATTGCTTACTAACAATGAAAGAACAATAGCCAGTCCTACTTCTCCAACAATTGTTGCTATAATCATAATTCCTGTATTTTTCAAGGCTATTAACATTTTCGGATCCTTGAAAATTTCAAGATAATTTTTGTAAAACGGAGCATTCCATTTGTCAGCTGCCGTCCCCATATACTTTATATGTTGAAAACTGTTAATTATGTTTTGTATGAATGGGTAGTAAAGAAATATCAACATAAAAACAAATGCCGGTATTAAGAAAAATGCAATATATTTTTTGTTTTGGTATATTTTTGCACCCATATTATATCTCCTTATTTTTTTAAAACCGGAAGGTTTTTGTTCCTTCCGGCTCTAATTTCTACTTGATTATTTTAATAATTTATTCACCAGAATTAATTGTTAATGCTTCATCTACAGCTGCTGCAACTTTTGTGTTACCCTGAACAATATCTGCCATACCTGCAAAAATAGGATCTTTTGCTGTTGTTGATAAACTATCCTGTACAGCTGGAGAAATTCCAGTTGCTCCTGCACATAATTCTACACCTGCATTTGCAAGACTTGACATTGAATCAGCGTCAACTGTTGCACCATTCTTTAATGCTGTTGCTGAGCTTCCTGCAAATTTTGATACCATTTCATCACTTGTCATGTATTTAATGAAATCTACAGCTGCTGCACGTTTTTCAGGATCATCCCAGCATTTCTTTGTAATATAGTAACCACTTGAAAGACCACCGATAAGGTCTGTTGACTTACGATTTCCTTTTCCGGGAACGTATGTAACTGTGTAGTTATCAATATCATCTACTGCTTCTTCAATACCACCAACTTTCCATGAACCGTCAATTAAGAAAGCTGCTTTATCAGATGTAAATAACTCAAACGTTTCACTATCTGATGCTGTTAATGTATTGTCTGGGAAATATCCTTTTTCATAAAGGTCTTTGATATCATTGATACCATTTACCCAAGCTTTACCATATTCATCATCTGCTGATTTAGGTAATGTACTATGTGTATCTACATCCTGGAAGTTGAAAATTGTGTATTCAAACCAATAATGTGGAATTTCCTGTAATGAAGCTGCTATTGGTGTGTAACCTGCCTTCTTTATTGTTTCACACATTGTCATAAATTCATCCCAAGTTGTATCTGCTGTTGGAGCTTCAACTCCTGCTTTTTTAAGTACATCCTTGTTTACAAATAATCCTTCCCAGTATCCATTAACCGGTACTGAATAATTCTTTCCATCTACAGGTGATGCTCCAAGCATGTCATCTTTCATATTTGATGCATAATCAGGATATTCCTGTCTGATTTCATCAATTGAAACTACCTTACCCTGTTCAACGAACTGGTTTGAATCAACTCCGTTGAAGAAGAATAATACATCCGGTTCTGAACCTGTTTCAAAGTCTGTAATAACTCTTGATTTAAATGTTTCATCAGATGTTGCTGAACTATCTTCAATCTTGTTTCCTGTTTCTTTAGTCCATGCAGCACAGGCATCTTTATAATTTCCTGCGTTTGTGTCTTCACCTGCATATGTTGTTGTAACCTTTAATGTTACCTTTCCTGAATCTGCTTTGTCTTTGTTGTTGCTGCTTGCGGCATCTCCATTGCTTCCGCATCCAACCATGGATACTGCCATAAGTCCTGCGAGCATAAGTGCTAATGGTTTTCTCATATAACTCCTCCAATCCATTCACTGATACCTTTTCTTTTTTCCTTATAACCATATGCTTTTTTTATTTGGTTATAAGTTTTTTCCGTATCTATTATTTATTACATATATTATTCTATTCGAATTGCACAAAAAAGTTAATGATTTTGCTTGTTTATTTGTTGAATATAGTTGTTCATTTTTGTATAAAATATTTAATCTTTTTGCAAAAATTTGTATTTTCTTGTTTTCAATTTAAAAATTTTGCTATTATTGTCAATTTTCCATTTTGAGCCTATCTATTTTCAGTTTACTTTCAGTAAGATTGTCATCAACGTTTTCTATAGATAAACCACTGTTTTCACCATATAAAAGCTTAAGTCTCATATTTACATTTCTAATTCCGATATTATGTACATTCTCTTCCAGTTTCTGATCCGAAAGTAATATTTCTATCTTCGCTTTATCAGCCTCAGTCATATTTCCATTATTATGAACAACTATATACAAGTTATTGTAATCTGCATATATTTTCAGGCTTCCTATAATATTCCCCTCTTTATCTCCTCCATGCTCTACAGCATTTTCTACAATTGGCTGTACTATAAGTCTTGGAATCTTTAAATTAAGTAAATTTTCATCCACATCTTTATCAAAATGGAATCGGCTTCCAAATCTCTGATGAATGATATACAAATAAGCATCTACGTACTTAAGTTCCTCTTCAATAGTGATGAATTTTTCTTTTTTTCTATTCATTGTCGCTTCCATCATTACTCCAAGAGATTCAATCATTCCACTTACATCATGATTTCCACTCATTCTGGCCTTCCAGTTAATAATCTCCAATGTATTATTTAGAAAATGTGGATTAATCTGTGACTGCAACGCTTGCATATTTGCATCTCTTAATGCTACTTCTTCTGCATATATTCGATTAAAAGATTCTTCAAGTCCTAATGACATATGGTTAAATGTATCTATTAGTTTTCCAAATTCTTTATTTCCTTCAAATGCAGGTAAAGTTATTCCATATTCTCCTTCTTTAATCTTTTCAGACATTTCCATCAAATCTGAAATTGGTTTATTGATATTTCTGTAAAAATAATAAAATGTTAACGCTGCCAATAAAATTGTAAGCAAAATGATTAATACATATATATACATACGTAAACGATTCATTAAGTACTTCCATTTGATTTAATTTAACAATATATGTAAACTGCTGATTATTGCATCTTGTGTACAGATTTACAGTATAATTGTTACTATCATAATTGCTTTCTGTTTCTGTAACTTCTCCATAATTTCTTTTATTATTCTCAGCATAAATTTTGAATTTTTCATTATTTATATCATTTTCATAATCAGGTTCACATACCATATCTCCATCTAGAAATATAGCCCCATTTTCTCTCCACACTACATTATCCATACTTTTAAACATATTTGATTTATTTATTTCCATAACAATAATTGCATAAGGATTGTAATCACTTGTAACCAGATTTCTAACTAAATACAGATGTTCTCCTATCTCTATAAATTTAGTATTAGTTCCCATTCTTTGAGCTACTGACTTTATCTGTGTCATAGCATTATTTTTTAAATCTGAAATACTTGCATAAGTCGCTCCCGCAACATTGCTATACGTATAATATTCCATTGTTGTTTTTTCTTTAAATACAACAATTGCGCTTGAAATCATTGAATTATATTTGTACTTTTCACTAAGATAACTAGATATTTCTCTGTACATTACCGCTTCATTTTTATCTTCTAGGAATTGTAAATAACTTGTTCTTATGACATTGTCATATGAAGCCTGCTTTGATTCCTGTATTACTTTTTCTATATTACTGTTACAGTTTTCTGCAGCATTTTCCATAGATGTAACTACTGTATTTCTTACCTGATTAGAAGTTTTTGAAGCTGACGAGAAAAAAAGAACAACCGACAATGCTCCAAACGGTACTACAAGGCATATTACCAGCAGTCGAATCATCCCAAAGGTCAGATTTGCCTTTTTCCTTTCTTTATTTAGTGCATTATATCTGTTGTTCTTTTTCATTATTAGTCTACCTTCAACTTTTACTATTATTTCTGTCGGGAAACTTATTTATTATTCTGTTACTAATATTATATAAATAATTATTATGTAAATGACTTATTAAACTTATGTTACTCCAAAATTACTACTTTAATCCTAAGAATTTCTCATATATTTCACAAACTTCAATAGCCTGTTCTTTTGTTGGCATTTCACAGAAAATACGAATCAACGGTTCAGTTCCTGAGAATCTGCCAATTACCCATCCTCCGTTTTCAAAATAAACTTTGCTTCCATCCATATACGAAACATGCTGAATCTTATATGGCAATTCAGGAATCTGTTTATCTTCGATTAATATTTTGTGAATTTCTTCTTTCTTTTCTTTTGTAAATTTGTAGTCACGCTCTTCCATATAAATAGCTCCGCATTCAGCTTCAATGTCTTTATATATTTCAGATAACTTTCTTCCTGTAACTGCTATCATTTCTATAAGTAACATTGCTGCGTAAATACCATCTTTACCATTAATATGTCCACGTACTGTAAGTCCTCCGGAAGATTCCCCGCCAATAACTGCATTTTCTTCAGTCATTTTTGCTGATATATACTTAAAACCCACCGGAACTTCGTAACAAGTTTCCCCAAACTTATTTGCTACCTTATCAAGCATATGTGTTGTAGCTACGTTTCTAACTACTGCACCATGCCATCCTTTATATTTTACAAGATAATAATATAATAACACAAGAATGTCATTTGGATGAAGAAATCTTCCTGTATCATCAATAACTCCAATTCTGTCCGCATCTCCATCTGTAGCAATTCCTATGTCAAATCCATAATCAATTACTCTTGTCACAAGACCTCTAAGAGTTGATGCACTTGGTGATGGAAGTTTTCCACCAAATAAGGTATCATGTCTGTCATGTATTGTTTCTACATCACATCTTGCCGTAAGCAGTAATGTTTTTAAAGGTATTTCAGAAACTCCATACATCGGGTCTAAAGCAACTCTAAGACCTGCATTTCTGATTTTCTGCATATCTACAGCATTAATTATATTATCTAAGTATTCATTTAAAGGATAAATTTCTTTAATTAACTCTTTGCTTACTGCCTCATCATAATCCATTTCTTCTATAGAATCCACATCTATTTTTGAAGCGTAGTCTTCTATTTCTTTTGTCTGATTTTCATCGGCATCTCTGCCACCATAAGTAAATACTTTTACGCCATTGTAAATAGCCGGATTATGGCTTGCTGTTACCATCATTCCATATGGCATTTCATGTTTTTCTACATAGAACATAATAAGAGGAGTAGGCGCTGATTTGTTAACGAGCAATGTTGTAATTTCCTGTGCTGCAAATACCTGTCCCATCCATCTCATAGCTTCTTTTGACAAAAATCTCTTGTCATAACCAATTATCATTCCTTTATCAGTCTTGCCTTCTGCTTTCATTTTGTTGCACATAGCCTGAGCTAATAATTGAATGTTTTTCTTAGTAAATTCATCTCCTATGACTGCTCTCCAGCCGCCTGTTCCAAATTTAATCATGTAAGCCTCCTCATTATACCTTATGCTACCCCATGGTGATTTCAACCAAATTATGGCTTCCTTTTTCCATAACCGGAATAAAATCTACTATTTCCCCATTTAATTTTATTTCTTTAACTCCTTTATTAACCTTATTAGGGTTAACTACATTTATATCGTACTCCGCGCCTCTCCATACACGGTGAACTTTAAATTTATCCCATTCCTTTGGAATACATGGATCAATATTTAATTTATCAAAATCAGGTCTGATTCCAAGAATATATCTTGTCGCTGAGAAATATGACCATCCTCCACTTCCTGTCATAAACGGATGTCTCGCTCTTCCGTATGCAGTATGGTCTTTTCCCATGATAAACTGGCAATAAGAATATGGTTCTGCTTCTCTGATTTCAATCATGTCATTCTGATTGTATGGGCATAACGAATTATAATATTCCATTGCCCTGTTGCCTCTTCCAAGTACACATTCTGCTGCCTATGCCCATGGGTTTGGATGTGAGAATATCGCACCATTTTCCTTAACACCCGGATATACTCTTGTGATAAATCCTATATCATCATCAGGAACTGTATACGATGGAGCATTTAACATTATTCCATATGGTGTTGCCAAATATTCTTTTACACTGTCCATAGCCTTAATGCCTTTTTCTTCCGATGCCGCCCCCGACAATACTGCCCAGGCATTTGACTCTAAATGGACTTTACCTTCTTTGTCTGTACTTGTTCCAATTTTCTTTCCATTTTTGGTTATTCCTCTTATAAACCAATCTTTATCCCACAATTCATTATTACATACATCTTTTACATGAGTGGCCATTTCTTTATATTTCTTAACATCATCATCTCTTCCAAGATACTGTGCTAATTCTATAAAATTGTTTATTGCCCAATAATGTAAAAATGATACTAAAGCACTTTCTCCTCCGCCAAGATTTAAGCAGTCATTCCAATCTGCTCTAAGTCCTAAGCAAATTCCTGTTGCTCCTACTTCTTTTGCTGAAAAATCTAATATTCTCATCATATGTTCATATACGGTACCTTCTCCCTTATCTGCATATGGAACAATCTGATCAGCAAATTCGATTTCTCCTGTTTCTTTTATATATTCCACAATAGATGGTATAAGCCATAAAGCATCATCCGAGCATGCATCTTCAATACCATGTATTATGTCTGACTTATTAATTCCCGGAATTACTGTAGGTGATTTAAAAGGTTTCTTATCATCCTTTTTCTTTTCAAACCATTCCGGTTGGAATAAATGTAATCCATATCCCTTTGAAACTAATCCATTAAGAAGCTGTACTATTCTCTGTTTGCATTTTTCCGGATTAGAATGCGGTATGGTCATTGAATCCTGCGCCGTATCTCTATATCCTAATCCCGTTCTTCCACCTACTTCGATGAAAGATGCAAATCTTGAAAACATTACATTTACTTCTGACTGATATAAATTCCATATATTAATCATTGTGTTCATTGCTTCACTTGGAGTTTCTATTGTTAATTTATTAATTTTATCATCCCAATACTTTTCCAAATCTTTGTATGCTTTGTCCACATTTGCAAAATCGCTATACTTTTCTCTTATTCTTCTACCTTCTGTGTCATCGCCTTCACCTAACATAAAGATAAGTCTGACTTTTTCGCCCGGTTGTATTACAATATTTTTCTGTAAAGAACCGCAGTGATTATTTCCTTTTTCAAATGAGCCTGTACATTGTCCATTTATTACTGCCTGTGGATTATCTTCCGTATGATATAAACCCAGGAACTTGTCTCTGAGGCAATCGAAGCCGTCTGGAGAAAAATTTGAAGTAAAATACTGATAACCAAATTCTTCATAGAATAAGTCATACAATATAATTCCATCCTTATATGAGGAACCCGCACAATACAAACTCATCTGAAAATTCTGATTATCTATCATAATATGATGAAAGGAAAATTCACAATAAGAAAAAATACTTAAGTTCCTAGGTTTATTGTCTGTATTTTCAATAACTACATCCCAAAGTTCAACATCATCTTCTATTGGAACGCAAAGTTTCTGACTTGCTTTTAATTTATCATATTCGCATTCATAAACAGAATATGATAATCCATGTCTGCACTTATACTTAGCTTTATCAAGTGGCTTTCCTACCGGCTGCCATGAAATGCTAAAGTAATCACCATTATCATTGTCTCTTACATACACATAATGTCCCGGTCTGTCCATTGGCACTGAATTGCCTCTAAACCTTGTTACTCTATGATACTCAGGTGTTTTATAAAACATATAACCACCTGCCGTATGATTAACTACCACGCATGTATCTTTCACACCTAAATAATTCGTCCATGATGTAGGAAGATCCACTCTGTCTATTACATACTCTCTTTTTTCATTATCAAAATGTCCGTATCTCATAATCCTCTCCCTGCTTATTTTCTTAGTTAAAATGATGATAGCAAATATAATCTCTTTTTTGAATGAACGTACTTGTTATTACTTTTCTCTTTTTGTCAGATTTGTTTTTATTTTTTGTTATTTGGAACAAATAAATACAAATCAACAATAATTTATAGGTTAATCTATCTAGTCTGGATGGCATAAATATTAGCTAAATAAATTTATTTGATATCGGTGGAGCTAACGCGACTTTAATGCATGCAGATTGTTTCAGTAAATTGTAGATTCATTATAAAAATAAAGAATATTAATTAAATTTTAGACTTTATTTATGTTTGTTTAGTTGTAAAATATACATATAATATTTCAGCTACCATGCTCCCCCCATTAACAAAGGACTGCCCAGCGGGCAGTCCTTCATCCTTCATCCTTACTTCTATATTCTCTGTTCCACTCTTCACCCTAGAAGTCAAATATTGACAACTGGCTGTCTTCCGGCATTCCTTCCAGCAGTCCCAAACTTGACATTGTTTCTATTACTGTCTTACTTAGCTTGCTTTTTTCTCGCAATTCATTTTTTGAAACAAATGGGCCTGATTGGTTTGCTACTGCTTCTACCAAACCATCGGCAGCCTTTTCACCTAAGCCTTCTATTGTGTCAAGGCTTGGCATTAGCTTGTTGTCTATTATCTGAAATTCATGTGCTTTAGCCTTGTATATGTCTATAGGCATGAACTCAAATCCTCTGGCGTACATTTCCTGTACAACTTTCATGTCGCCAAGAGCGTCTTCATCTTTCTTAGCTATTTCGTGATTTGCTTTCTTTCGTTTCAAGTCAGCCATATAATATTCAAGCTTTTCCTTACCCCGACACATTGTTTCGTAGTTAAATGCTTTTGCTCTAATGGCAAAGTATGCAGCATAGTAAGCAAGTGGTATGTAAACTTTATACCAGGCAACTCTAAGTGCCATCATAATATATGCTGCCGCATGAGCTTTAGGGAACATATATTTAATCTTTTTACATGAACCAATGTACCAGTCAGGAACATTATGCTGGTGCATTACTTCCTCTTCGTTTATTTCCTTGCCACTCTTTTTGTCCTTGTATATCTGAAGGCCTTTACCTTTTCGTACATGCTCCATTATCTGGAAACTTACCTGTGGTTCAATACCTTTATGCATCAGATATACCATAATGTCGTCACGGGTACAGATAGCAGTTGAAATTGTACATCTGCCCTCTTCAATTAATGTTTGGGCATTTCCAAGCCATACATCTGTTCCGTGAGACAAACCTGATATGTTAACAAGATCAGAAATCTTAGTAGGCTTTGTATCCACCAGCATCTGAATAACGAAGTCTGTACCAAGTTCAGGAAGTCCCAACGAACCTGTTGGGCATCCATCTATATCATCTGATGTTATTCCCAGTGCTTCCGGACCTGTAAACAAAGACATTACCTTTGGATCATTAATTGGAACATCTCTGTTAACGTTAGTATTTGTCAACTTTTCAAGACGTCTGATCATTGTAGGATCATCGTGTCCCAGAATATCAAGTTTCAATAAGTTGGCATCAATGGCATGATATTCGAAATGAGTTGTAATAATATCAGTTGTCATATCATTTGCCGGTTTTTGGATAGGGGTAAATTCGTATATTTCCTTATCTCTTGGAACAATAACAATACCACCCGGATGCTGTCCCGTACTTCTACGGATTCCCTGGCACCCTCTTGAAATTCGGTCAATTTCTGCTGTTCGCTTTATTTGTCCGTGTTCTTCGTAATAATTCTTTACATAACCGTAAGCTGTTTTTTCTGCAAGTCCGGCTATGGTTCCTGCTCTAAATGTGTGTCCCTTACCAAACATAACTTCCGTATACGCATGGGCATTGGACTGATATTCTCCTGAGAAGTTCAAGTCAATATCCGGCTCCTTTGTTCCACCGAAACCTAAGAATGTTTCGAAAGGAATTTCAAAACCATCTCTGCACATATCCTTTCCGCAATAAGGACATTTTCTTGGTGGTAAGTCAAGTCCTACACCACCGTCTTCCCTTAACTGTCTTATTGTATCCTGAATCTCCTTCACTGCTTCTTTGTCTGCCTCATCAGGTACTGTAACTTCGTCTTCAAAGAATGAACTTTTACACTCTGTACAATAATAGTGGGGTGCCAAAGGATTAACCTCTGTTATACCTGACATTGTTGCTGCAAAAGAAGAACCAACGGAACCTCTAGAACCTACCAAATATCCGTCTTCATTAGACTTCCAAACAAGACGCTGCGCCATTATGTACATAACCGCATATCCGTTACCGATAATTGAGTTAAGTTCTACTTCCAGTCTGTCCTCAACTATTTTAGGCAATTTCTCGCCGTACATATCGTGTGCCTTTTCAAAACAAATATTACGCAAGTTTTCTTCTGAATTATCCAATACAGGTGGACATTTATCAGGATGAATAGGTGAAATATTCTCTATCATATCGTTGATTCGGGCAGGGTTTTTAATAACAATTTCTTCTGCCAAATCACTGTCAAGATAATCGAATTCCTTAAGCATTTCATCTGTTGTTCTTAGGTACAAAGGTGCCTGATTGTCTGCATCTTTAAAGCCATTACCGCACTGGATAATTCGTCTGTAAATTTCATCTTCCGGATCAAGGAAATGAACGTCGCATGTTGCAACTGTCATTTTGTTAAACTTCTTTCCTAAGTCAATAATCTTCTTATTAACTTCCTGAAGTTCTTCTACTGAATCAACAAGAAATTTCTTTCTGTCATCTATTTCAGGATCACCTGTTTTTAACATAAACTCATTATTTCCAATTGGCTGCACTTCAAAATAATCATAAAATTCAGCAAGACGTGCTATTTCCTGCTGGCTTTTTCCGTGAAGAATTGCCTGATACAACTCACCTGCTTCACAGGCACTACCGATAATAAGTCCCTCACTTAATTCAAGGTAATCACTTTTTAGGATTCTTGGTCTTTTGTTTGCAAAAGTTTCTATATGTGATTTTGAAATCAACTTGTAAAGATTTACTCTTCCAACCTGATTTTTTACAAGGATAATTGCGTGATGGGCAGGAAGTTTGTCAATTAAGTTCTTTGACTGCTTTCCCTGTCTGTTTAATTCATCAAGGTTATCAATCCCCTTGCCTTCAAGCATTTTACATAATTTTAAGAAAATAAGTGCCGTACATTCTGCATCATCTACCGCTCTATGGTGATGATCCAAAACAATGCCCAAAGCCTTTGCCACATTGTCAAGCTTATACCGTCCAAGTCCGATAATAAGGTATCTTGACATTGCAACTGTATCAATTACTGTAAAATCACATTCCAAGTCCTGTCTTTTACAATTGGCTTCTATGAAACTCATATCAAAGTCTGAGTTATGGGCAACCATAACCGAGTCCTTACAAAACTCCATAAATTGGGGCAATATTTCTTCTATCTTCGGTGCATCAATAACCATTTCATCATTAATGCTTGTTAACTTTTCAATTCTAAAAGGAATAGGAATTTCAGGGTTAACAAAAGTGCTAAATCTGTCAATAATCTTTCCGTTTTCAACTTTAACGGCACCAATTTCTATAATCTTGTCGCTTTTTGCACTAAAACCTGTAGTTTCCAAGTCGAAAACAACATACCTGTCATTTAAATGCTGACCTTTAGGATTAACAATCATATCCTTTAAGTCATCTACAAGATAAGCTTCAACACCATATATAACCTTAAAGTCACATTCCCTGCCTGCCTTTTCACATTCAGCTTCAATAGCTTCATATTCATGCCATGCATCAGGGAAAGCCTGTACAACACCATGGTCTGTTATGGCAATGGCTTTGTGTCCCCACTCATAAGCACGACGTACAATTTTTTTACATTCACTTACACCATCCATATCACTCATCTTAGTATGGCAATGAAGTTCAATACGCTTGTCTACTGCTGTATCTTTACGCTTCTCTGTGGCAAATGGAGAAATAGACTTCATTCCGTCAACACGGCTGATTTCCACCTGCTTATCCCATGTATCATAAAGGGCAACACCTTTAATTCGCACAAAAGAACCTTTCTTTACTTTCTGTTTGAAGTCCTTAAGCACATTACCGTCTGCCAAAAACATCTTAACGGCAATACTGTCTGTAAAATCGGTAATTTCAAGAGTGACAATAAACTTTCCTGTCTTTGTTTCTCTCTCATCCATTGTCATAATCTGACCTTTTACCGTGCATTCTCCGGTGCCTTCAAAAACATCACAAAGGTTAGTATCTGACTCAAACTTAAAGTCCCTTCCATATACTACCTCAGGATTGTCTGAACGGCTTGCCTTTCTGATTACAACAGGCTTTGGTGCCTCCTCTTTCTTTTCTTCCTTCTTAGCCTTTGGTCCGTTATCTCTGTTAAGCAACACCTCAACCTCGTTCTGAAGTCGTCTGGCATTCTGCTTTGCAAACCTGTTAGTTTCAAATCTTTTCTTATCAATAACTACCTCAATAGGCATTTCAAATCTGTTAGCAAATATTCTTTCAACTGTGTCCTTTAAAATCTTCATTCTGGATTCTGAAATAATATTAGCCTCCAAGTCAATAATCATCTTATTGCCATCCCAACGAATGGGAGCCTTTTTAAACATAGTTGAAACTATGGGACTTCTTACTCCAAGTTCCATAACTATGCTCTCCTTGTAGGCATCAAGAAGATTTTCTACTGTATACTGTTGTGATAAATGATATTTTTCTACTATTTCAATTCCAATTCGCTTTCCCATTCTGAGATTTCTTATAATTTCATCTCTCACGGTGAAAATAGCAGACTTTTCAATAAGTCTGCTGCTTTCAATATAAACTCTTAACTTGTCATGAGACATGTTAGAGGAAACTCGTGTTACATAAACTTCCTCAAACATAGCCTGCAAATTATCATTTAATTTAAGTGCTGGAAAAACATCAAAAAACTTCTTTTTCTCCAAATTATTCACTCCAATTTTTCAATTCATCTTCCAGTGTCTGTAAAAGCATATCCTCAGGAACTTTCTTAACAATCTCACCTTTCTTAATTAAAAGTCCTTCGCCTACTCCACCGGCAACTCCAATATCAGCTTCTCTTGCCTCTCCGGGACCGTTAACTACACAGCCCATTACGGCAACCTTTATATCCAGATTATCGTATTTGGATACCATCTTTTCAACCTTTTCGGCAAGACCTATTAAGTCTATTCTGGTTCTGCCACATGTAGGACATGAAACTACTGAAATACCGCCTTTTCTAAGTCCTAATGTTTTCAAAATAAGCTTAGCACTTCTTATTTCCTCAACAGGATCACCTGTAAGTGAAACTCTTATAGTATCACCTATTCCCTGATTTAAAATAAGTCCAAGTCCTATTGCTGACTTAATATTTCCGGATGTTACAGTACCTGATTCTGTTATTCCTACATGAAGTGGATATTTAGTTCTTTCCGCAATAAGTTCATGTGCCTTAACACACATTAAAACATCTGATGACTTAATGCTGATAACAAGATTGTCATAGCCTAAGTCTTCAATAATTTTAACCTTATCTAATGCACTTTCAACTATTCCCTCTGCTGTAACTTTTCCATATTTTTCAAGAATGTGTTTTTCAAGAGAACCACTATTTACACCAACTCTTATTGGAATGTTTCTCTCCTTTGCCACATCAACTACTGCCTTAACCTTTTCAACTGAGCCGATATTTCCCGGATTAATTCTAATCTTGTCAGCTCCGTTCTCCATTGCTGCAATTGCCAGTCTGTAATCAAAATGAATATCCGCAACAAGTGGAATATTAATCTGTTTCTTAATCTCCTTAAGAGCCTTGGCTGCTTCCATTGTTGGAACTGCACATCTTATAATGTCACAACCTGCTGCCTCTAACTCCTTAATCTGGTTAACCGTTGCTTCTACATCTTCTGTTTTTGTGTTTGTCATTGACTGAATAAGAATAGGATTTCCCCCGCCTATTACTCTGTCGCCAATCTTAATTACTTTCGTATTATCTCTATACATATTACCTGCCACCTTGCAATCTTATAAAATAATCTTTCTAATATCATTAAATATTAAGAATACCATAAGCACCATTAACAAAATAAATCCTATAAAGTGTATCATTCCTTCTTTTTCCTTAGGTATAGGTCTTCTAATAATAAGCTCTACAATATAAAGGAATAATCTTCCACCGTCCAATGCCGGTATAGGTAAAAGGTTCATTACACCAAGGTTTGCACTAAGCATAATTGCCATATTAATCATTGTGAACAAAGTAACCATAAAGCCTTCTGACTTAGTCTGGTTGTAAGTATCTCCAATAACATTAACAATACCTACCGGACCTGATACTTCATTAGCTGAAACCTTTCCTGTTACAAGCATTTTTAAGCTTTTAAGAACTGTATTAATTTCATATCTCACTTCAACAAGACTATATTTTAAAACTCCGCCTACAGACTGCTTATCTCTTGCAAGATTATAAACAAATCCGCTGCTGTAAAGCTTAGTCATCTGTGGAACTACGACTACTTTCTTTTCTTTATTATTACGCTTAACAGTAATATTGATTTCTTCTTTTCCAAAAGGATGTGCATCAATATATTCCTTTAAATCCTTTCCTGTTGAAATCTTTGTACCGTTAATTTCCACAACTTCATCTCCTGCAACAACTCCTGCCTGATCCATTGCTGAACCTTCAGGAACACTACTAATAGTAGCCTTTGAATCTGTTTCATAATATGAAATGCCAACTATATAACGCTCTTCACTGTCAGGTGCATAACTAATAGTCTGCTTCTTTCCATCTCTTACAAAAGTAACTGAAATATCACTTCCGTCAAGTGGGCTAACATAATCTTCCAAATAAATTTCACGGCCTACTGAAACTGTAGCTCCGTTATATTTAGTAATTCTGTCTCCCTCTCTAAGTCCTGCCTCGTATGCATTACTGCCTTCTGTTACTTTAGAAACGTAAGAAATATCAACGCCGTTGTAACCGATAACAATTAAGGCCAATAAAAATGCAAGAATAAAGTTAAAGAAAGGTCCTGCAACAACAATTGCCATTCTTGCCCATAAAGGTTTAGAGTTAAAAGAACCTTCTTCTGCATTATCTTCATCTTCACCAAGCATTGCACATGAACCGCCAAAAGGAAGTGCCTTAATTGAATATCTTGTGCCACTTTTTGCAACTCTGCTAAGAAGTCTTGGTCCCATACCAACGGAAAACTCGTTAACTACAACTCCACACTTCTTTGCAACTATAAAATGTCCAAATTCGTGTATTAAAACCAATACACTGAAAATTATAAGAGCTATTATAATACTGATTAATGTCTGCATCCTACCACCTACTTTCGATTAATTCATATGTCCACTGTTCAATGTCTAAAATCTGCTCTACTGTAGGGTTTGGTATAGCCTTATGCATACTCATACAATATTCAATAATATCTGTTATGTCTAAGAATCCAATCTTTCTGTTAAGGAACTTAGCTACTGCCTTCTCGTTTGCAGCATTAAATACTGTAGGCATTGAACCTCCAACTGTTGCTGCCTGATAAGCCAATGCTAATCCCCTAAAGTTCTCAGGATCAGGATTTTCAAATGTAATCTGTGCTATTTTGCCAAAATCAACTCTTTCTCCTGCCAAAAATCTTCTTTCAGGATAATAAAGTGCATACTGGATAGGTAATCTCATATCAGGAGTTCCAAGCTGTGCCATAATTGCGCCGTCCTTAAACTGTACCATGGAATGAATAAGGCTCTGTGGCTGAACAACAACCTGAACATCATCAAGACCAACTCCAAAAAGCCATTTAGCTTCGATTACTTCCAATCCCTTGTTAACCATTGTAGCAGAGTCGATGGTTATTTTTTGTCCCATGGACCAATTTGGATGCTTTAATGCATCTTCAACCTGAACATTTTTCATCTGCTCTCTTGTTCTGCCCCTAAACGGTCCGCCTGAAGCTGTAAGAAGAATCTTGTCTATCTCTCTTGAATTTTCGCCGTTTAAGCACTGGAAAATAGCGCTGTGTTCGCTGTCTACCGGAAGAATTTTTACGCCATATTCCTTAGCCATTGACATAACAATATGTCCTGCTGTAACCAAAGTCTCCTTGTTAGCCAAAGCAATATCCTTACCTGCCTTAATTGCTTCCAAAGTAGGTCTGATACCAATCATTCCAACAAAAGCCGTAACAACTATTTCAGCTTTTTCATAAACAGCTGCTTCAATAAGTCCGTCCATTCCTGCTACTAATTTTACTGATGTGTCCTTAACTGCATCTTTAAGTTTTAATGCTGCATCTTCATTGAAAACACATACAAGTTCAGGATGAAACTCTCTAATCTGTTCTTCTAATTTTGCAATATTTGAGCCTGCCGCAATGGCAACAACGTTCAAATCATCATTTGCTCTTACAATATCTAATGTTTGTGTTCCTATGGATCCTGTTGATCCAAGAATGGAAATATTTTTCATATCGTCTCCTTAAAAAATCTGTAATAAAATCCAAATAACAGGTGCCACATAAATAACACTGTCAAATCGATCCATAATTCCGCCATGTCCGGGAATTAGTTTGCCATAATCCTTGATATCATGATTTCTCTTAATAGCTGATGCAGCAAGGTCGCCTACCATTGAAATTAAAGCTCCCACTGCACAAATAATTGCAAATCCCGCAACCGGATTAATGCTCATTGTAATATTGCTTGAAAAAATTGTTGCATAAATTGCTCCAAGTGCTGCTGCTCCAACAACACCCCCAACTGCACCTTCAACTGACTTCTTTGGGCTTAAAACAGGAGCCATCTTATGTTTTCCAAAAGCTACACCTGCAAGGTATGCACATGTATCACTTCCCCATGAGCAAAGGAAAATAAGCCATACTGTATATGCTCCGTTATTTCCCTCACGTACACTATAAAGATATGATAACATTACGCCTGCATATAACATACTCATAATAGCATTTGAAATCTGTTCTGTTTTATACTTAGGGAACATAAATACATACTGAGCAAGTAAGCACATTAAAAATACTACCATAAGAATCATCATATATTCTTTCTTATCAAAATAAAGTACTGCATAATATGCCAAAACTGCTATATAACCTGTAATTCCAAGTGAATTCTTTTCAATTCCAAGAACCTTGTATAATTCATACACACCAACTACTGAAATCAAAAGATTTGCCACAAAAAGAATGTTTCCTCCCGGTATAATTGTAGCCAACATTAAAGCTACTAGAACTATTCCACTTAATAATCTTGTAAAGAAAGATTTATTTGCAAATTTACTTAAAACCATTTTTGTTTTTCTCCTACCATTATGTATTTATAATATTATTTTATTCTTCTGTCTTAACTCCGCCGAAACGTCTGTCTCTTTCATTATATTTTACAATAGCCTTCTTTAATTCTTCTTTGTTAAAATCTGGCCATAAAACATCTGTAAAATAAAACTCTGTGTAAGCCAACTGCCATAAAAGATAATTAGACAATCTTATCTCACCACTTGTTCTAATAAGAAGGTCAGGATCAGGAATGCCTGCTGTATCCAAATATGAATTAACAGTATCCTCTGTAATGTCATCAGGATTTAACTCTCCGTCTGCAACAGCCTTTGCCATCTTCTTAGTTGCTCTTGTTATTTCATCACGGCTTCCGTAATTAAGAGCTATAATAAAAGTAATTCCTGTATTGTTCTTTGAGCATTCCTCTAACTCATCAATTCTGTCAAGAATATCCTGATCAAGTCTCTCTCTCTTACCAATTACTTTAACAATCATATTGTTCTTGTTTGCTCTCTCAATACAGTCTGAAAGATAATTTCTAAGAAGCTTCATAAGAGCCTTTACTTCATCATCAGGTCTGTTCCAATTCTCAGTTGAAAAAGCATACATTGTAATATATTCAATTCCCATATCGTGGGCATCTTTAATAATCTTCTCCACATTCTTTGCACCTGCTGCATGTCCTGCGTTTCTTGGAAGAAATCTTTTCTTTGCCCATCTGCCATTACCATCCAAAATAATGGCAACATGCTTTGGTATATTAAGTCCTGTTATATCAATCTTTTTTGCCATATAATTAATCTCCTTTAACCGAAAATAGAGGAAACACAGGTTTCCTCTTATTCTCTAAAATCTGATATTTTATTATACTGTCATTATTTCGTTTGATTTTTCTTCGATTTCCACATCAATCTTCTTAATGTATTCATCTGTCTTCTTCTGAACATCATCCTGATATCCTTTTACTTCATCTTCTGAAATGCCGTCTTCTTTGCCTTTCTTCTTAATAGCATCAATTGCATCTCTTCTGATGTTACGGATAGCAACCTTGGCATTTTCGCCCTTCTTCTTAACATCCTTAACAAGTTCTTTTCTTCTGTCCTCTGTAAGTTCAGGGAATACAAGACGAATAACCTTACCATCGTTTGTAGGGTTAATTCCTACATCTGACATATTAATTGCATGTTCAATATCTTTAAGAATTGAAGCGTCCCAAGGCTGAATACAAATCATTCTTGCTTCAGGAACTGAAACGTTACCTACCTGCTGAAGAGGTGTTGGTGTTCCATAGTAATCAATTTTGATTTTATCAAGAATATGTGGGTTAGCACGTCCTGCTCTGATTGTTGCATATTCTTCACCTAAATTAGCCAAAGATTTTTCCATCTTATCTTCGTATATCATTAATAATTCTTCCATTATAATTCTCCTCTAATCTTTTATAATTAATAAATTTTTATACTTAATAATTTTTTGATTAATAATCTTTTTATATTTCTAATTATATAATCCTTAAAATTTTTGATTCTATAGTTATTATCCAAAATTACTTTTTAGTTAATAATTATTAACTATTCTACAGTAATCTTTGTGCCAATCTTTTCACCTGATACAGCCTTGTTAATGCTGTCTTCTTCGTTTAATCCGAATAATAACATTGGCATCTTGTTCTCCATTGCAAGAACACTTGCAGCCAAGTCAATAACACCTAATCTGTCATCAACAATCTTGCCGATTGAAAGTTCATCGTACTTCTTAGCATAAGGGTTAACAGCAGGATCACTGTCATAAACACCGTCAATTGCTTTTGCACCAAGAATGCAGTCAGCTTCGATTTCAATGGCTCTAAGAACCATAGTCATATCTGTTGAGAAATAAGGATGTCCTGTACCACCTGCAAAGAAAACAACCTTTCCTGCATTAAGGTCTGCTACTGCCTCATCCTTTGAAAATAACTTAGTCCATGTTCCGCATGCAAAAGGTGTATACACATTAGTATCCATTCCTTCTGTTCTGAAAATTTCTGATACATACATACAGTTCATGATTGTTGCCATCATACCGATTCCGTCAGCCTTTGTTCTGTCAATCTTATTGCTTGTACGTCCTCTCCAGAAATTTCCGCCACCGATAACGATAGCTACCTGAACTCCCTTATCTACTATAGTCTTAACCTGTTTTGCAACAGCTACACAAGTATCTTCATCAAAACCAGTTTTTTTATCACCTGCTAAGGCTTCCCCGCTTAACTTTAATAAAACTCTGTTCATCTTTATCTCCTCTATCATATATGCACGCCAAATTTGTGATAATACTTATAGCATTATTCATAAGTGCAAAATCTAAAGATAGAATAACATATATTATAAAAAAAATAAAGGAGAATAATCTCCTTTATCTTCTAAATTTGCATTTATACTTGCTTTTATTCTTCATCAAAATATCCCAAGTTATCACTCATATCTCTTCCATTAACAAACAATTTCATATTGTAGTCTTCATCATCTTTGACTATGTTTGCCTTTGGAACATACAGCGTAACAAAATATTCTGTCATATAACTGTTAGCCATGTTTTCAATATCCGTACCCATAATTGAATCCGCTGTCTGATCTTTGTTTAAAAATCTTCTTACGTGGTTATTTTCCTGATACATATTTGATATGTAAACAAATTTGTTATCTTTTGCACTGCTTGTAACTTGAATTTTTCCATCTTTAACTTCTGCACTTATCTGGCAATCCTTAAACACATCTTTAATATATTTATTTTTGCTCTTTGAATCTAATTCCATCCTTTCAATTACAATTCTTGGATTTTTGCTTTTACTTATATCAATGTTTCCTACTCCAACTGCACTCATATCATAAGAAGTTGAAATTGTCTGCGGGTACTTGTCATCTTCTTTTATTTGTAGCGGATATGTTTTCTTTTCAGTAGCTGTTTTAGATATTACGTTACTGTCATAATGCATAGTAACCCCTGCTATTGCCATTGTAAAACCGCAAACTGCCATTATTCTTATTAATATTGCTCTTTGATTTCCGCCAAAAGTCAATGACTTGCTATCACGGATTTTCTTTTCAATAATAAATCCTATGAAGAATGCTATTACAAGAGTCACTACGATTTTTAAGAAAAATAATCCCATATTATATTCTCTTTTATAAAATCCAGCTATAGCTGAAACTAAATCTATAGCTTTTTCATATAGGAATAATTTGTTATTTTCCTTAGCATAAGCTGCAATGTTCTGCAAAATATTCCTATAGCTTAAAGCTCCTACAATTAGTGTAATTGTAATAACGCCAAATACTGCCATGCTTTTTCTATAAATAACTGCAAATAATTTGATAATTGCTGTAATAAGTAAAAAATATCCCAATAAATATACAAACTCAGCAAAAACAGTTTTCATTGAAAAAACATTTATTAGTTTTATGTTTTTATTAAATAATGAAACTAATGATACCGCACCAAACAAAATCAACTGGTTCATTACCTGAAACAATGACGCAATTCCAAAGGTTGTTACATCGGCCAAATATGCTGATACATATCTTGTAACACTGTTCTGTGGAAATACCATATAATTGTTTTTGTATTCACCAATATTAAAGGATTTGATAACCAATACCAAAATTACTATCCAAAACAATGCAACGCTATTGCGGTTAAGATTCAGATAAAATACATCTTTGTCTGTTGAAAAATTTATAACCATTGACAATATATCTACTAATGCAATTACAATGGCAACACAAAATACTATTATTGCATATTTTTTATTTGTGTGCATTCTTAGCAAATACATTTTTTTAATATTATTTAGTTCTTCTTTTCCCATAATGCCTCCATCTGATTTGCGTTTTTCAAATCTGTCTTATACATATAAATTTCTTCCCCTGAAAGCTTGCTTGTGGCAAGTTCCAATTCATCGGCTTTCTCTGCTTCCTCTTTGTCAAGTCTGCCTTCGATAACTGCCATAGCTCCCAATGTCTGATTTTTCTTATATAAAACTTTCTTTTCTTCACAATATTTTTCAATATTTGCAAGTTCGCCGTCTACCCTGTAAACGCTGTCTTTCAGTTCTTCAATGTCTCCTGCAAAAAGTACATCGTTGTTTCCTATCATTATCATATGTGACAAAATCTTTTCCATTTCACCTAACATATGACTTGAAATTAATATTGTTCTTGGATGTTCTATGTAGTCTCTTAAAATAATTTCATATATTTTGTTTCTGCTTATTGCATCAACTCCCGAAACCGGCTCATCAAGTATTGTTATGTCTGCTCTTGTTGCCATTCCACAACAAAAATTAAAAATTGTTTCCTGACCTTTTGACAGATTTTTAATTTTTGCTTTTTTATTTAAACCAAATAATTCCATTAACTTATGAGCAAACTCTTCATCAAATTTTTCATACATCAACCTATACTCTTCGATTATCTTTTTTAACTTCATTTCACTGTAACTCATTACCCCTGCCACATAAACAATGCGCTTAGCTGTCCCTATATCAGTTACCGGATTCTTTCCGTCTATTTCAATTATTCCTTCATCCGGTTCAAACTTGCCGGCTATTAAATTCATTAATGTTGTTTTTCCCTGTCCGTTTCTACCAATTATTCCCGTAATGTGATTTGGCTCAATATCTACAGAAAAATCTTCAAAAACATATCTTTTCTTTCCCTTGTATGAGAAAGTTACATTCTGCATGCTTATGCTTTTAATCTCTTCCATGTTTTCATTATGCATTACTGCACTTCCCTCCTGACTAAAATTGTTGTTACTACTACTTGTTGTGAATTACTTCTTTTTTGTTTGTTTTTTCTGGCTTTTGTACTTAGCTTTGTATTTAATTATGTGTCTGTTTTTCTTTTTAGCTTAGTATTTATTTTTTTTGATTGTTTAACTTTATGTTTAGCTTTTTTGTCTTATTTACTTCTTATCGTATTGTTCTGCTATTAGTTTAAGTAACTCCTCTTTTGTAATTGATAATTTCTTACTTAGTTTAATTAATTGTTCTGCTATCTGTTCCACTTCACTATGCCTCTTCCTTTCTGAAATCATACTTATGGCATCGCCTGCAACTGTCATTGCCTGACCTCTGTGCTTTATAAGAATCCCTCTGCTAACCAAAAGATTAATTCCTTTCGCCGCAGTAGCCGGATTGACTTTAAGCTCCTTCGCCAAAACTAATTGTGAGTAACATGTATCGTTCTCCTTCAATTTTCCTGATAGTATGTCATCTTCAATGGAATCAGCAATTTGCACATAGATTGGAATCATACTGTTTTCATCAATTTTCAATGATGTACCTCCTTGTATAATATCTTTAATCGACTATACTACATTACTGATATAATGTAGTATAGTCCAATGGTAGTTAGAAGTCAAGTGGATTTATGTCAAAATCATAACTTCCTTAATATTTTCATCTGATTGTTATGACTTTTAGCATGGATTCATGTAATTTATTCTTTATTTTTATAACCATATGAGGGGTTTAGATTATTTGTTATGATTTTCTAATGCGGTAGACTTGATTTTTTTGCTCTGTGGACAGGCTTAATTGGGAGCATTACGGATTTTTGAAAAACTTTATACTGAAATTCCGTAATATTCGTCCTACTCAAGGATTCTTGAATATAAATTACGGATTCTGAAATATTTTGGCTACCAGATTCCGTAATGGGATACGATAGGATAAGATTTTTTCCTAATTTTACGGTTTATGAGATGTTTTTGCTCATATATCCGTAATGCTGTTTTCAATTACGTGTCATATAACATTTTCTTTCGCTGACACGTAATTATTCATAAAATATCAATGAACTTTTGGAGAATTACGTGTCATATAACATTTTCGTTCACCGACACGTAATCCCATGCAAAAATACAAGCTTAATTTCAATAAATTACTTGTCACACAGCATTTTCGCTCTACGACACGTAATCGGTTGCGAATCAAGACAAATATTTCAATATTTTACGTGTGCCACAGCGTTTTCGCTCTACGACACGTAATCGGTTGCGAATCAAGACAAATATTTCAATATTTTACGTGTGCCACAGCGTTTTCGCTCTACGACACGTAATCGGCTGCGAATCAAGACAAATATTTCAATATTTTACGTGTGCTACAACATTTTTGCTCTACGACACGTAATCAGCAACGAAACAAGACAAAACAAACAATCTTTTCCCGCAATTGCAAACAAACCACTTCCGCAATTGCAAACAAACCACTTCCGCAATTGCAAACAAACCACTTCCACTATTGCAAAACAAACCACTTCCACACCCACAAAAAAAACTAGCCAAATCAACTATGGTTAATCTGACTAGTTTTACTCTCTTTATTTTTCTTTCACAACTTTTAGTCAAGCTCTCCGCTTGTTACCCTTTGGATATGCATTGCAAGATATCCTATTTCTGACTCATCAAAGGACAACTTAAGCAAATGGCTTATATTGTCACATATGGTGATTGCCATCTGAAATTCCTGTGGAAATTTGTTTTCCATATAGTCGTTCAGATTAAGCTTGATTTTTTCACCTTTAAGGGCTCTTGCTATCATATATTTAATGTGGTTCATTAGACGGTTGTATGAAATAGATAGAACATTTATTTTTCTTCCTGTTTCAGCTTCTACCATTGAAATACATTCACGCACGCCCTGAGCTATTATCATTGACTGGGATACGTTCTCTGTATCAATGGCTGAATGAATGTGAAGTGCAATATATCCTACTTCATGTTCATCTATTTCTATACCCATCTTTTCAAGCAACAATGGTTTAATCCCCTCTGCCACTTTGTATTCTGAATGAAAAAGAACTCTTATATCCGCTGTTAACGGATTGCTTATTTGCTCGTTATTCTTTATTCTCTTAATAGCAAACTCAATGTGGTCTGCCAATGGAAAAAGTATTCTTCTATCAATATTTCCAAATTCTTCTTCCGCCTTGTTTAAAACTGCATCTGCAATCTCTAAACAAACTGGAGAAACTTCATTAACAATGTCTTCTGCCTCTCCTCTTTCCGTACATTCTTTCATTGAATATACAGTGTCTTCTGCTCTTGGTTCAACATACTCAGTAACTTTCTTACCGAACCCGATGCCTTTTCCCAAAATCAAAAATTCCTGACATTTTTCTGCATCAATTGCCACAACCGCATTGTGGTTTAACGCTTTTTTTACTCTATACATATCCTAATTACTCTGTGACATTATTCGTAAATATCAATAGCAAAAAGTGATTCCCCTGCCTGTATATCGCCTTCCTTAAGTAATCTGATTTTTTGATTGTCGCTAAGCTCTGTACACATTACAGGTGATGCCAATGATGGTGCATTGGCAGATAAATAATCCAAATCAAGTTTCATAATAGGATCACCCTTCTTAACTTTCTGTCCTGCTTCTACCATTACATCAAAACCTTCGCCGTTAAGTTTTACTGTGTCAATACCAACATGGATAATCATACTAATACCATCTTCTGTTGTAAATCCTACTGCGTGCTTAGTATCAAAAACAAATACAATTTCACCATCAGCAGGTGCCTTAACAACTGAATCTGTTGGAGTTACAACTGCACCGTCTCCCATCATTCTGCTTGCAAAAGCTTCATCCGGCGCTGTACCTAAATCTGCGGCTATACCTGTAATAGGGCTTGAGATAATAATTGATTTTACTATTTTTGTCTCTTGCTCCTTCTGATTATTTCCATCCTCAGTCTTGTTTTCAACTTCGTCTGACTGACTATTGCTACCATTATACTCTATATTTGGAGCTGTTTCCAGATAATCTTCTAAGTTAGACTTAATTACTGTTACTTTTGGTCCATAAATCACCTGAACACCGTTACCCTTGTGTACTACACCTGACGCTCCTGTTGCCTTAAGCATTCCATCATTAACCAATTCAGCTTTAAAAACTGTACATCTAAGTCTTGTTGCACAGCAGTCAACATCAGAAATATTTTTCTTTCCGCCTAAACCATTAGTAATCATTTCTGATAATTCGTCAACATCACTATTTTCTCCGTTTTCTGACTTGCCGTTTTTCTTAGCTTCAACATCGCTTCTTCTATAAAGTTTGACTTCCTCACTGTCATCCCTACCAGGTGTCTTCAAATCTAATTTTTTAATTAAGAAGCTAAATAAGAAATAATATACGATAAAGTAAACAATACCTACAATAACAATCCAAATCCAGTTAGTCTTTCCATTTCCCTGCATTATTCCAAACAGGAACATATCAATAAGACCGCCTGAGAATGTCATACCTACACCTACTTTAAATACATGCATTAACATATATGCAAGTCCTGCAAATACGCAGTGAATACCATAAAGTAATGGTGCAACGAAAAGGAATGTAAATTCCAATGGTTCTGTAATACCTGTAATCATTGATGTTAAAGCTGCTGATAAAAGAAGACCTGCTACTGCTTTCTTCTTTTCAGGCTTTGCTGTTCTATACATTGCAAGTGCTGCTCCAGGAAGTCCGAAAATCATAAGTGGGAACTTACCTGACATAAATCTTGTTGCTGAAACTGCAAATTTTGTAACTGATGGATCTGCAAGCTGTGCAAAGAAAATATTCTGTGCACCTTCAATTAACTGACCTCCAACTTCCATTGTTCCGCCAACGCCTGTCTGCCAGAATGGAAGATAAAATACGTGATGAAGACCAAATGGAATAAGAAGTCTTTCCATAAATCCGTATACCCATGTTCCTGCGTAACCTGAATTAAGTACTAAATCTCCAACAGAGTAAATTCCGCTCTGGATAACCGGCCAGATAAAGAACATTAAAATGCCAACTAATGTGAAAACTAATGAACAAATAATTGGAACAAATCTTGTTCCGCCAAAGAATGATAATACCTGTGGCAATTCGATTTTGTAAAATTTGTTATGAAGTGCTGCAACACCAAGACCAACAATAATACCACCAAACACACCCATCTGTAATGAAGTAATACCTACAACATCTGTTGTGGCACCTTCAAGCATTTTTTCTGCGCCACCGTTAATTGTAATCATAGCACCAATTGATGCGTGCATAATGAAGAAAGCTATAGCTGCTGCAAGTGCTGCAACTTCCTTTTCCTTTTTTGCCATACCTATTGCAACACCCATTGCAAAAATAATCGGCAGGTTAGTAAAAACTATATTTCCCGCATCACTCATTACCTGAAATATTGCATTAAATACTGTTCCAGGTCCCATAATACCTAATAATCCGTATGCTTTAAGCATTGTTTCATTTGTAAATGAGCTACCAAGTCCAAGTAACAAACCTGCTACAGGAAGGATAGCTATTGGAAGCATAAATGATCTTCCTACACGTTGTAAAACACCAAAAATTTTGTCTTTCATTTTTTCTCCTTTCAAACACTAATAATATTTTGGTTCATTTGGGCATGTATCATACATTTACGACTATTTTTGTTATAAGTTGCAGCTCTTTTAAACACAAAAAAAGTAGGTATAACAGATACACGACCCCCTTTGAGATGTGTGTATAGCTAATGCCTACTTAAAGTTACATACTATTTAAAATTATTTAATTTACTTCTTTAGAGTAACATCTGATGGTTGGGATGTCAACCCTGATTTTGATTTTTTCTACCAGATTAGTAGATTTTTATATATAATACCACTGTGGTAGGAATTGCTATGATAAACTCAGATATTATCTTTATTGTTCCTCAATTTTCTTTGCCAAATCTTCCAAATACTCCCAACGGTCCATTTTTTCCATAAGAAGTGTTTCCGTTTCTTCCTTACTTTCCATAAGTTCCCTAAGCTTAACTGAATTAGTTGCATTCTTGACTATTTCACCGTCAAGCTTTTCAATCTTCTCTTCTAATTTTGCAATATCGTCCTCAATTGTCTCGTATTCTCTTTTTTCATTGTAAGAAAACTTAAGCTTTTTGTTTCTTATTTTGTATTCCTCTTTTTCGGTTTTGTCTGAATCTGACTTTCCTGCACTGCTACTTTTTGTTTTTAATAAAGCATTTTCTTCAATCAGTCCCTTTTCCTTCTTTCGATTTATGTAGTCTGTGTAACCACCTTCGTACTGGTCGATTACCCCATTTCCCTCAAAGGAAAAAATTCTTCTGACAACTCTGTCTAGAAAATATCTGTCGTGGGATACGGTAATTACAATTCCATCAAAACTATCCAAATAATCTTCAAGAATTGTCATTGTTTCAATGTCCAAATCGTTAGTTGGCTCATCAAGTATAAGCACATTTGGGGCTTCCATAAGCACACGCAAAAGATTTAAGCGACGTTTTTCCCCACCTGACAATTTTTCAATCTTACTATACTGCTGTGACGGTTCAAAAAGAAATCTTTCAAGCATAACCGAGGCTGACACAAGTCCTTCCTCTGTTCTTACAAACTCGGCAGTATTTTTTATATAATCAATAACCCTATCATCAGGATTCATATAAGCAATTCCTGCCTCTTTGTTATTTTCAAGCTCCTGTGTATAATAACCTATTTTGATAGTCTGTCCAATGTTTACACTACCGCTGTCAGGCTCAATTCTTCCATCAATAATCTTCATTAAGGTAGTTTTTCCACAACCATTTTTGCCCACAAAACCTACTCGGTCGCCCTTTAGAAAATTATAAGAAAAATCATTTATCAAAACTTTGCAGTCATATGCCTTTGAAATATTTTCAAGTTCAATAGTCGTCTTGCCCATTCTTGACTTAATGCTACTTAACTCAATTTTTTCGTCCTGAACAATCCCTTTTTGATTCTTTAGATTTTCATATCTTTGAATATGTGCTTTCTGCTTAGTAGACCTTGCTCTTGCCCCACGCTGCATCCATTCAATTTCTTTTCGAAGAATGCTCTGACGCTTTCTCTCGCTTGCCTTGGCACTTGCCTCTCGCTCAGCTTTTCTCTCCAAAAATCCTGAGTATTTTTCGTTGTAACTATAGATTTTTCCTTTATCAAGCTCGATAATCCTGTTAGTTACGCTGTCTAGAAAATATCTGTCATGAGTAACCATAACAAGCGCCCCCCTAAAACCGCGCAACTGATTTTCAAGCCATTCTGCCATTTCGCTATCCAAATGGTTAGTAGGCTCGTCCAAAATCAAAATATCACAAGGTGTAATCAAAACAGAAACCAACGCCAGTCTCTTTCTCTGTCCACCTGAAAGTTCTGAAGTTTTCTGCTCAAAATCAGTAATTCCAAGTCTTGTCATCATCGCTTTAGCCTTAACCAATTCATCTTCATTGGCATGATGGTGAATCATGTTCTGAACACTTTCAAGCACTGTGTCTTCTTCATTAAAAATAGGATTCTGTGGCAAATAATGAATCATCATATTGGCTGCCTTAATTACCTGTCCTTCATCCGGGATTTCAAGACCTGCCATAATCTTAAGCAAAGTGGACTTTCCTGTCCCATTAATTCCTATAATTCCTACCTTCTCCCCTTCGTGAAGGTAAAAACTTGCCTCGTCAAATAATTTTCTTTCTGTATATGAATGTGTTATGTTTTCTAATGATAGAATGTTCATTGTGTTCCTCTTTCTTTGGATTGATTTTCTAAACTTGTCATTACTGTTATACTTTTTAGTCTTGTTTTTAATATTACTTTTTAATCCTGCTTTTTATTTTTGCTTTTTATTATTTCTTTTTGTATTGTTCTTTCTTCTTTTTCCTGTTATTTCCTCTACAACCATTTTAAATACTGTTGTTACCGGAATTACTTTTGTCCCAAATTCAAAATCTTCTGAATGATACTGCTTCATAATTATCTTAAGTGCCGCAAACTTATCCTCATCTTCAACAAACTGAATCTGACCGCGTCCCATTACACTTTCGTATGCCATAGTGCAACTCATCTTTTCATCATTTAAAATAAACTCATGTCCACAGTCCATTTCGAAAGCTACCTTGTTATTTTTTCTAAGTAATTCAAGCTTCTTTCCCTCGCTTGCGCAGTGAAAATAAAGAACCACCTTACCATCTTCTATATTAAGTCCAAAATTCATTGGCACAATGTATGGATAATCTCCATCATTAATCGCCAATCGGCAAACGTCACATTTATTTATTACTTCAATTATTTCATCAAAATCTTTTATCTCTCTATCGCTTCTTCTCATAGTGTCCTCCTTATATTTTTTGTTTTTATTTATGGTTATTTGTTGATATTTACTGATACTTCTTGCTACCATTATTTCTTTTTTTATTAATAGCTTTATCTTAATTTGTATTTCCCCGATTTCACACTATTTATTATACAGAAGTAGGCTGTGAAAATCTATGGTAATTCTAAGAAACTCATATGTTCAAATTACTTGTGGAATAGCATTTTTTCTCTCTGACACGTAATCTTAGGCATAAATAATCAAATATTTCAATCATTTACGTGTCACACAGCGTTTTTTCCACACGACACGTAATCCAAAACAAAAATAAATGAGCGCACCATTTCTGATACACCCAATTATATTTCTCCTATTTTCCCTGTATGTTCACTATAACATATTCTGACTTGCAGCCTGTCTTAAACTTGATTTCCCAGTCTAAAATTCCTGATGTTACTATGAAGTTTGTGTTATCACGCTTTTCATATCCATAAACTCTATCGTCACCTAAACCTGTCAGGTTTTCAATATTCATTAACGGAAATAGCTGGCCGCCGTGTGTGTGACCTGACACTACCAAGTCCACGCCTGATTTTGCCTGATTTGCATAATCACATGGCTGGTGGTTCATTACAATTGAAAACTTGCTGTCATCAAGACTTGAAGTAAGTTCACTCATTGTAGCTCGTCCTTTATTCTTTTCCACTTCTTCTGAAAGATCCTGACGACCGATTATATAAAATCTATTAGAACATTTTCATCCTGTAAAACTTTAACATTATTATCCTTCAATTCTTTCACCAAATCAGCCTCACCGTAACCACGGTATGAATCCGGGTAATAGCCCTTGTCGTGATTTCCAAAAACATAATAAACACCGTATTTTGTTTTCGCACTTCCTAATGTTTTGCAACAACTAATCATATCTTCCTTTGTAGTATCCTCGTCCACAAAATCCCCGCCACCAAAATCACATCAGGATTTTGTTTTTCAATTTCTTTCATTCGCTCTGCAAAACCTTCTTCGTGAAAAGTCGTTCCAACATGAGAGTCGGACAACAGTGCCACCTTAATATTGCCAACTTTTTTGTCTGTCTTTATTGTGTAATCCTTCTGCCAAATATGATGTGCCTGATACCAGCCGACGCACAAATAAACAAAAACTTCCCTGCTTCCGTAATCCCCCATTCATTAGCTGAAAACTTTTTTTCATATTATGATTACTAATCTTTCCGCCTCCTAGTTTAACGCATTTATAATACAATTTTCCAAACTACTTTTCACTGCAAAGCATCTCCTACAACTTCCACTCTGCACTTGCCAATTGTTTTTCTACCATATTGCTGTAGATTCCACCTGTCTTTGCAAGTTCATCCGGCTTACCCTGCTCGGCAACTTTTCCATCTTTTAGTACAACTATTTTGTCTGCGTTGGCGACTGTTCTCATTCTATGAGCAATAATCATAACTGTTTTGTTTTGTATTAATTTGGACAAAGATTCCTGAATTAACGTTTCGTTGTCTACGTCAAGTGAAGCTGTGGCTTCGTCCAGTAAGATAATTGGTGCATCTTTTAAGAAGGCACGGGCAATTGAAACTCTCTGTCGTTCACCCCCTGACAGCTCTGAACCGTTTTCGCCAATTGTTGTCTGCCATCCATTAGGAAGCTTGTTAACGAACTCATCGCAATGGGCAAGCTTTGCCGCTGCCATTACCTCTTCGTCTGTTGCGTCTTTTTTACCAATTCTGATATTTTCCATAATTGTGTTGTTAAACAAAGTTACATCCTGAAATACTATGGAATAAAGTGACATTAAAGATTCAGGATCAACATTTGAAATATCCATACCACCTACTGTGATTTTTCCTTTTGTAATATCCCAGAATCGTGAAGCCAATCTTGAAACTGTAGTTTTTCCTCCACCTGAAGGTCCAATAATCGCTGTAACTTCGCCCTGTTTTGCGATAAAACTTACATCAGACAAAACTTCATTATTAGTGTCATAAGAAAATCCTACATTTTCAAATTTAATATCAAAACCATTGTTATTCATTTCAGTTGTTCCGTTCTGAACCTTATGGGATAAAATTTCATTCATTCTTTCGCACTGAACATCTGCACTGATAATTGCAGCAAGATTCTGTAATGATACCTGCATCGGGTCATACAATCTTGAAACTAACAACAAAAACATAAAGAATGTTAAAACATCCAAGCTTCCCTTTGAAAGAAGTATTCCACCTGTTAATGCTACAGTTGCAATTCCAAGTTTCAAAATCATCTGGGCACTTGCAACAAAAACAGCAGTTCCAAGTTCTGTTACAATAGAATGTTTTTCCACTGCTTTAATTTTCTTATCAAGACCAACTATATAATCATCTTCTGCACTGTTAGCTCTTAAATCTCTGACAGTTTCAAGGCATTCCTGAATGCCGTCGGCACATGCCATTTTCAACTTCATCTGATGTCTGCCCAGTTTCTTCTGAACATTTCCTGAACAAATAACAATTATAAATGAAACAGGTAGTACCCAAAGTGCCGCAATTGCCATTCTCCAATCAAAGAAAAACAAGCTGATTGCAACTAACAATGTTGAGATGCAAGAACCGAAAAGTTCAGGAATCCAATGCGAAGATGCTGTTTCAATTGTTGCACAGTCAGCCATAATTGTACTTGTAAGGTCTGACAAGTCTTTTTTGCCAAAATAAGATAACGGTATTTTTCTTAATTTTTCTGCCAAAGTAATTCTTCTTACACCACTTTCAACATATGTAGCAAGAAATGTTGAGTTGTACTGTATGTAAGTTGTAATACCAATAAGAACAAGGCAGCCAATGCATGCTAAGAGATAAAACATCCCCTTTTGGAAAGCAACTCCGTTCAGGTAATCTTTAACAAAGAAATAAAGTACTCCAACAGGGAACATTAATACAATGTTCGAAACTGTTACTGAAACAAAAGCCTTAATCATATCATTTGCACCCTGTTTTGAAAGTGCATATTTATGCTGTATTTTTTCTTTTAATCCCATGTTAAGCACCTACCTTCCATTTTACTGATTTGTTATATTCATTCCACATATGTGCATACAAACCGTCTTTTTCAACTAATTCTTTATGAGTTCCAACTTCCACAATCTCGCCATCTTTCAAAACAAAAGTTTTGTCAGCGTCAACTACTGAAGACAAACGATGAGCTATCATAATAACTGTCTTGCCTTTTGACAATTGTGAAAAAGCCTGCTGAACTTTTGTTTCATTGTCAGGATCAGCGAAAGCTGTTGCCTCATCCAAAATCAATATAGGTGCATCTTTAAGCATTGCCCTTGCAATTGAAAGTCTCTGTGCCTCTCCACCTGATACATAAGTCCCCTTTGAACCGATTACCGTATCCACTCCGTTAGGGAATTTTTCAATAATATCCTCACACTGGGCATTTTTCAAAGCCTCAATAACCTCTTCTCTTGTGGCATCTTTTTTTCCCATCTTAACATTATCCAAAATAGACATTTTCAAAAGTTTGCTATCCTGAAATACAAAAGAAACCATACTCATTAACTGTTTTGTAGGAATATCCTTTACATTAACTCCGCCAATTGTAATTGCCCCTTCTGTTGTGTCAAAAAATCTTGCAATCAGACTTGCCAAAGTAGTTTTTCCACCGCCTGAAGGACCAACAAAAGCAACATGCTCACCTTCTTTTATTTCCAACCTTACATTATTAAGAGCATTCTTTCCTGCATCTTCATAACGGAAAGTTACATTATCAAACTTAATCGATGCCTTAGAAATATTCTTTTCCTCCTTAGCTTCAGGAAGAGGTTTTTTTTCAAGAATACTTTCGATTCGCTTAATGGCATCTTCAACAATCATCTCATTTTCACTTGAATACATTATCTTACTTAATGTAACTGTAATAATCGGAGTGATAATAATATAAAATAATAAATTCAATAAAAACTTATTGTCATAATTTCCACCTGCAAGCATAAAACCTGCCCCTATTAAAACTGCAAAAACTGCATTAATAATTGTTGTATAAAAAGTCATTGGAAGTCTAAGTTCCTTAGTATAAGCGATTACCCACTTTTTATATTTTTCAATTGAATTTTTAAATTTCTTAAAAGAAAAAACTGACTGACCGAAAGTTTTAACTACCGGAATGCCTCTTACATATTCCACTGCCTCTGCTGACATTTCTTCAAGGGCGTTCTGATATTCTTCCATCTTAGTTTTCATGCGACTTCCTGCCATTGTACCCATTATTGCAAAAGACAAAACTACGGGAATTAAGCTTAACAGTCCAAGTCTCCAGTCAAATACCAAAAGCAAAGCAAGCAAACCTACAGGTGTTGCCACTGCTCCCGCCTTGTCCGGAAGCTGATGGGCAAGATAAGTTTCAGTTGCCGCACTTGATTCATTTACGATTTTTCTTATTTTTCCTGTTCCCTCGCTTTCCATTATTCCCATTGGTAATGTTAAAATATGTTTCATAAGGCTTGAACGTATGGCTGCCTGTACGCGGAAAGCCGCAATATGTGAGCACATTAATGCTCCAATATAAATAATCATTGAAAGCAATGCAAAACCTACCGCTTTCCAGCCATACTCTGAAAGATTCTGCGCCTGACCGAATTTAGGTGAAACATCTAACACTTCCTTAATGATTTTCCAAATAAAATAAAATGGTGACAGTGCAATTAATGCACTAACTGCTGAAAGTACCCAGGATGCAATGGTTAAGTATTTGTAATTTCCTGCATACTTGAAAAGTTTTGATAACGCACTTTCTTTTTTCATTTCTTCTCCTTTCAAAAGTTGCTTTTTTCCTCTAGAACATATGGAAAATTTAATTTCAAATACGTTGATTTTATCATTTTGCTCCGCCGTCTTTTGTAAGGCGAAAACCTAAACTCGCCTTCGGCTCGGACGGCAGGTTTTGCGCCTTACACTATGCTCGCAAAATTTCAAAAATCTGCCTATTATTTGTAATTAAATTTTCCATATTTATTGTAGTAAAGCTCCTTAATATGTGTTTTTATGAAATGTTGTTTGAAGGTTGTTTTGACTTATTGAAGTTAGGGTGTTCTAACTGTGTGGTTTAAATATTGACTGCTTTTTCAAAGCAGCCTATACTTAATATTCTTTATTATTTTTTTAGCACTTTATTTTTAATGCTTCCTTCTAATGTCTTATGACGTTTGCATTATTTTTCCACGCTGTTGCCGAATTTCATTATTGTGTCCCATCCACCATAATGGAATTTTTCCAGCATCATCATGTATTTTAGTGCTTTTTCTTTTGGCATTTTGTGTCTTACGACTTCGAACATACTTTCAAACATTGCTCTTGTCATTATGTGTATAAATTCTTCGGTGATTACTTCACCTTCTTCTCCCTGAAAGTTGATTGCCTCCATATATTTATATGTGTACTCTGTTTCGATTTCAACCAGACTTTCCACAAAGTTTTGAAATTTTGTTCCATATGATGCATCAAGTAACAACTCAAATTCCTCAAAGTTATCGTAAACATAGTCAAGTATTGTTTTCATTCCTTCACTGACATATGTTTCCATCATTGATGGTTGTTCTTTGGCATCTAACGCATGGAAGCTTTCCTGTGTTTCCAAAAACATCTTAATAATTCTGTCTGATACCGGCTCTACAATGGCACTGAATAATCCCTCCTTGCCACCAAATCTGGAATATATCGTTCCTGTTGTTGTGTCAGCCTTTGCTGCAATTGTTCTTAATGATGATTTGGAAAAACCTTTTTCAAGGAATTCTTCTTTAGCACAAGCTAAAACTCTCTCATAAACACCTTCAACCTGTTTAGTCACTTTAACCTCCCGACTTCTATAACAGTGTTATATAACACTGTTATGATACTATCTGCTAATGATTTTGTCAATATTTTCCTGTGCTCCATATATGGATTTGTTGCCATTTACAACGTAAGCAAGACTGCATACTACCACAAATGCAAGCATATTGTTTCCACCAAAAACCTCTATTCCAAGCATAATCGGTGCCATTAATGTATTAGTGGCACTGCCAAAAACTGCCGCATAACCAAGTGCCGCACACAACACTGGTGAAATTCCAAAAAATCCGCCAAGTATTATTCCAAGAGAAGCTCCAATTGAAAACAACGGTGTAACCTCTCCACCCTGAAATCCTATTGATAAAGTTAAAACCGTTAGCAACAATTTAAAGAACCAATCCACCTGAAAAATTTCTCCATTTCCAAATGCGTTTGAAATCAGGTTTGTACCAAGTCCGCTATATCTGCCCTGCCAAAGTAATAATAAAATTATTGCCAATGGTATTGAAACCAAGCCTATTCTTAAGTATGGATTTACAATTTTTTCAGCCATTATTTTTTTCAGTAATTGAAGTAAATAAGAAAAAATTCTTCCTACAATTCCAAATGCTAACCCTAAAATTATGATTATAATTACTGTTTTTGCATCTGACATATTAATTGTTTCATTTAATTCTACTGCAAACTTTTCCAGTCCCAAAGAGTGTGATGTAAAGGATGCCACAAAAGCTGCCGTTATTGCCGGGAGCAATGCCTGATAATCCATGTAACCTGCCACAATTACTTCCATTGCAAAGAAAGTTGCCGCCAACGGTGTCTGAAATAATCCACCAAAACCTGCTGCCATACCGGTTATTAACATAATCCTGCTATTATCAGGAGTTTTTAACTTTCTTCCCATATAATGCGACAATGTTGCACCTATTTGAACCGCCACACCTTCTCTTCCTGCACTTCCGCCAAACAAATGTGTAATCCATGTTCCTATCATTACAAGCGGCACCAAAGCCATAGGAATTGAATCCCTTTTATTCTGTCCTGCCTCAAAAACCAAAGTCATTCCCTTTAGACTAACCTTGCTAAAATATGAATACATCCAAACAATAAACAAACCTGCTATTGGCAAAAAAGGTATCAGATATTTGTAATTAGCTGTCCTAAAATCTGAAATGGCAAGTAATCCTCTGCCAAAAATTGTGTCCACTATTCCAACTATAATACCAATAATCACTGCCATAGCTATGTACTTAATAACAAGCGTCAATTTAATGTTGACATTGCTTTTTTCTATTTCCATTGTTATTTCTCCTTACTTTTATTTTTATCATATCGGCAGAGAGAAAACGACTACAAACGATAGGCAGATTTTTGAAATTTTGCGAGCATAGTGTACAGCGATAAACTTACTGTTTGAGCCGAAGGCGAGTTTAAGTTTTCGCTGTACAATAGACGGCGGAGCAAAATAAGAAAATCAACGTGTTTGGAGGCGTTTTCTCTCTGACGATATATATAACACGTAAAAAGCTGACTTCCCCTGTGTATTACACAGAAGTCATCAGCTTGTTATAAGCGGTTTCGATTAAATCGAGGGAGAACCTCATTCCCTTTTTTCTATTGCAAACATATGCATCTCTATGTTCTTATATCTATGTCAAACCTTAGCATATTTATGAAAATGTGTCAATTCTCTTGTTTTCCACAAAAGGTGAAAAAAAGGCACCGGTAACTGCTTTAAAAGTCAGTTCCGATGCCTTTTTGTTCGTATATGTTTACTTATTTTTTTTTGCTCATATTGTGGGCGTGTCCCAAGGTCATTTTTCCACCTTTGTGCAAGCACAGGTGGAAAAGACCTTTTGACACTGTAATATTATTATATTATTTTACGTTAAATGCTTTTATTCCAGGATAAACTGCACTATCGCCTAATTCTTCTTCAATTCTAAGAAGCTGGTTGTACTTAGCCACACGTTCACTTCTGCTTGGGGCACCTGTCTTAATCTGGCAAGTGTTAAGTGCTACTGCAAGGTCAGCAATTGTTGTGTCTGCTGTTTCACCTGAGCGATGTGATGAAATAGCTGTGTAGCCTGCCTTGTGAGCCATCTTTATTGCTTCTAATGTTTCTGAAACAGAACCAATCTGGTTTAATTTGATAAGGATTGCATTACCTGCACCCATTTCAATACCTTTTGCAAGTCTTTCTGTATTAGTAACAAATAGGTCATCACCTACTAGCTGAACCTTGTCACCAAGTCTGTCTGTAAGTTTCTTCCATCCTTCCCAATCTTCTTCATCAAGACCGTCTTCAATAGAAATGATAGGATATTTTTCGCATAATTTTGCCCAATGTTCAATAAGTTCTTCAGCTGTATACTCTGTTCCTGCCTTTGGAAGCTTGTAGTATCCTTTACCTTTTTCGCTCTTCCATTCTGAAGATGCTGCATCCATTGCAATCTTAAAGTCTTTGCCAGGTTCATATCCAGCTTTCTTTACAGCTTCAAGAATTGTTTCAATAGCTTCTTCATCAGACTTAAGTGCAGGTGCAAAACCACCTTCATCACCAACTGATGTAGCTAATCCTCTTTCTTTTAAAATTCCTGCCAAAGCGTGGAATACTTCTGCACACCATCTTAAGCATTCTTTAAATGAAGGTGCTCCTACAGGCATAATCATAAATTCCTGTACGTCTAATCCTGATGATAAAGCATGGCAACCACCATTAACAATGTTCATCATTGGTACTGGTAATCTATTTCCTGAAATACCACCCAAAAATCTATAAAGTGGAATATCTAACGAGATTGCTGCAGCTCTTGCTGATGCAATTGATACTGCCAGAATAGCATTTGCTCCAAGTTTTGTCTTTCCCTTAGTTCCATCTGCATCAATCATAGCCTTATCTACTGCATAAATATCTGATGCATCCATTCCAATAAGAGTATCATTTATAATTGTATTAATATTTTCTACAGCTTTCTGAACGCCCTTACCTAAATATCTGTTTTTATCACCATCTCTAAGCTCTAAAGCCTCAAACTCACCTGTAGATGCTCCACTAGGTGCAGTTCCTCTTCCAATAGTTCCATCTGCCAAATATACTTCAGCTTCTACGGTTGGATTTCCTCTTGAATCTAAAATTTCTCTTCCAATAACCTTTTCAATTTCCAAATAATTCATTATAGTATGCTCCTCTCTGCTTTTGGACTTCTATACCGAAAGGTAGCTAATCTTTCGGTACTTAGATATTTCTAAAGAGTCCAAATGATTTATTCGTTGAAGTTAGTTAGCTACTGCTAACCATAATTATATTAAACTAATTAATGTGAAAATGCAAGATGTTTTTTGAATTATTCTTGTTCTGCCGTCGCCAATTACGGAATCTGAGAGCGAAATTTCTGTGGCTTCCGTAATTAATCTTGTTCATTACGTGTGGGACAGCATTTTTGTTCTACGACACGTAATTTTGCGCTGGAAATAAACAATTCTTCTTCAAATTACTTGTCAGATTGAACTTTTATTGTATGACACGTAATTGAACTTTAAATTTAATGAATTTTTCTTAGAATTACGTGTCACATTAGACTTTCATTATATGACACGTAATTCACACTCAAATAGATTGGCAACCCCTCAAAAAATTCGATTCCACAAAAAAGAGAGACACCACTCCTTGGCATCTCTCCTAGTATCCAGCTAACCTTCTATACTTGGGTTATAAATATTCTGTTTTACATATACATTTTAAAACATGCTTAAATATGCTTCTTAGAAATATAATCAAATCACATATACCTCTTAAAGATGTGATTGAATATATATGAATTTAAATAGGCAAGCACTGCGAATCCCACAAACAGCATTACATAAACAACGCTTCCTGCGGATCTACCTAATAGCACAAGCAATATAATAGGCAACAATGTTATAAATACTATTAACAGTGTCCATGGGAAATGTCCTATTCCCATAAGGAAAGCGTTTTTCAGTGTGTTTTTGATGGTATTTTCAAATGTACTTTGAAGTGCCATTGCATATAAAAACACAAACAAAATAGCAAGCGCTGCTGCAAGTATTAAACCTTTTAGCGCTGTTGTTACTATTGTTTTTTCAAAACTATTAATTATGTACAAATCAATTGTTGGTATTAATGCCAACAATAATAATATAATCCACATAATTGTTGACTGTTTAAAATTCTCTTTAAACAGTCTGAAATAGTTTCTGAAAATATATCCTTCTCTGTTTTCTGCCATCTTCTTGGTTACCCCGTAAAGTGCTGTAGTTGAAGCACCTATAGTAATTATAGGCAATGAGCATAAAACAAATAACAAATTTACAACTACCAAATCCGCTATTCTTGATACCACTTCATAAAATTTACTGTCTATTCCAAACACTGTTTTTCCCTCTCTAAACTGCTCTTATACTTAATTTAATATCTCCAAGTCTATTATTTTCTTCTGATAACAAGACACAAGTACAATTATTAATCATTTTATACAAGACGCAAATACAATCTTTAATCATTTTTATATTTCTTTTACAGAATCTCTTTCTAAAAGTTCAGCTTGGAAAATCAACTGCTTCTTTTCCTCTTTTCCATTTATTTGATCCATTAAAAGCTCTATTGATGATTTTACCATCTGTTCACATGGCTGTTTCATTGTGGAAAGTGATGGTTGAAAATACTTTGACATTTCAATTCCATCGAACCCTAACACTGAATAATCATCTGGTATTTTCTTACCTGCCTCTGAAATAGCCTTATATGCACCAAAAGCTGTCAAATCAGAAATAGCATAAAGTGCAGTAAACTCTTCTTTTGACTGCAATAATTCTTTTGTTACTTCATAACCGTTTGCCACTGAATATTCAGGAATATCATCTTTCATATATCTTACAAGGTTTTCATTCACTTTAATGCCATTATCTGCCAAAGCTTCCCTGTACCCCTTTAATCGAAGACCACCTACTGCCTGATCACTACTTTTACCTGAAATCATAGCTATCTTCTTATGACCTTTTTTGCAAAGATAATCTACTGCTCTGTAGCTTTCCTTTTTATCATCAATAGAAACTGATGAACACTTTCTTTTTGGTGCTGTCATATTAACAGCTACAGTACACAGTACATATGGTACTCCTATTTCTTCAAGCCTTGTGTCAAGATAATCCATCTGTCCACCAAGAAAAATTAAGCCCTTTAATCGTTTCTCCTTTGCAAGCTGTACTGCTACACTTACATCATCCTGGTCCTCACCTACTGCATGAAGTAAAAATGTATATTCATGTTTTTTAAGTTCTTCCTCAAATATTTTTAACATTCCCTGAAAGAACTGGTTATCAATACCTTTTATTAACAGTGCTATCGTATTAGATTCTGTCATTTTCAAATTTCTGGCACTATTGTTAGGAACATAATTATATTCTTTTATAACCTTAAGAATTCTTTTTCTGGTATTCTGATTAATTCCTGGATCATCATTAATTGCTCGAGAGACAGTGCTAATTCCAACTCCGCATATTTTCGCTATGTCTTTAATAGTTAAATTTGCCACGCCTTTCCCCTTTCGTTATATATAATTATATATTTTTTAATTCCACAATCTGGTATTCTATCATATACATGTTATTTATGCAAAAAGCTGCGAAAATTAATTTTCGCAGCTTTTTATTATTTTATCCTCTACCATAAATAACTGTTAATTCTTTTATTGTATTGGATAATTTCTTTGTAATTTGTGTGGATTTTGCACGCCAGCACCAGTTACCTCCCAACGTTGATGGTGTATTCATTCTTGCCTTGTTATCAAGATGTAAATAATCCTGCATAGGAATAATACATGTATTGGCAGTAGATGCCTGAGCCATGCGAATAACTTCATCAACTAATTCTGACTTGTCTTCTACTTTTCTTCCTATGTATTTTTGAATCATCTCTATTTCTTCCGGTTCAATACTGTCTAACCATCCCTTTAACGTTTCGTTATCATGAGTTCCTGTATACACTACACAGTTTTTGTCATAATTGTATGGTAAATAATCTCTCGGTCCGGATGAATCCCTGCTGTCAAAAGCAAATTCCAAAACCTTCATATTCGGAAATCCCGAATCATTAACCAGCTGTCTTACTGAATCAGTTATGTATCCCAAATCCTCAGCTATAATATTAACATTACCTAAGCAATATTTTATAGCATTAAATAAATCTATTCCAGGTCCTTTCTCCCAATGTCCGTTCGTTGCATCCTTATCACCTGCAGGTATTGAATAATATTCATCAAACCCTCTAAAATGATCTATTCGTACAACATCATATAACTGAACACTTCTTTCTATTCGCTTTATCCACCAATCATAATTAGTCTGCTTATGATATTCCCACTTGTATAAGGGATTTCCCCAAAGCTGTCCTGTTGCAGAAAATCCATCCGGTGGACAACCTGCAACAGCTGTAGGCTTTCCCTCATTATCCATTTGGAATAACTCAGGATGTGACCAAACATCTGCACTATCATAAGCCACATATATTGGAATATCTCCAATAATTTTTATACCATTGTCGTTGGCATATTTTTTCAATTTATACCACTGCCTATAAAATTCATATTGGACAAATTCATAAAATTCAATTTCTTCACTTAGCTCTTTTTTGTAATATTCCATAGAATATTTCCATCTAAGCTTTATATCTTCAGCCCAATTATCAAAGCTTCTGCCTTCAAATCTTTCCTTTATGGCCATGAACATTGCATAATCATTTAACCAATAGCAGTTTTCATCTTTAAACTTTTTGAACTCCTCTTTTTCACCAATGTTACTTTTCTTGTACGCTTTCTTTAAAAGTTTAAATCTGCCGTTATACAATTTTTCATAGTCAACTGTGTCAGCCCTGTTGCCAAACTTTACCTTTTTACATTCCTCTTCTGTTAACAATCCCTGATCTATTAGATCTTCTAAACTGATAAAGTAAGGATTTCCTGCGTATGTAGAAAATGACTGATATGGTGAATCTCCATAACTTGTTGGTCCTATAGGTAGTATCTGCCAATATTTTTGATTGGAATTTTTCAAAAAATCCACAAACTTATATGCTTCCTTTGAAAAACTTCCAATGCCATATTTTCCCGGCAAACTTGAAATTGGTAATAAAATTCCACTAGCCCTCATAGCTTCTCCTCATATGTTACTTAACCTTTTACTGCTCCTGCAGCTACACCCTTAATAATATGCTTCTGACATGTTAAGTAGAAGAATATTACAGGTATAATACTTAAAATGATAAGTGCCATTATTGCACCTAAATCTACTGAACCGTAGCTTCCCTGTAAGTACTGAATATGAATTGGAATAGTTCTGTACTTATCAAGATCAAGAACCAAATATGGAAGTAAGTAATCGTTCCATATCCACATAATTTCAAGAATACCTACAGATATTAATGTTGGTTTTAACATTGGAATAATAACAATAAAGAATGTTCTGATTGGTCCACATCCATCAATTGCTGCTGCTTCTTCAATCTCAAGTGGTAAACCTTTAATAAATCCTGTGAACATAAATACTGCCATACCTGCACCAAATCCTAAATATATAACCGGAATAGTCCAAGGTGTATTAAGTTCCAATGAATCTGCTGTATTTGACAATGTGAACATTACCATCTGGAATGGTACTACCATTGAAAATACAAACAAGTAATATACTATCTTACAAACCATGCTGTCAACTCTTGCTATGTACCATGCTGCCATTGATGTACAAATCAAAATCAACGCTGTTGATAAAACTGTAATTACAAAACTATATAATACCGATTTAAAAAACGGATAATTTCCAAATGTAAAACCTTTGATATAGTTTGCCCAACCTACTAACGCCTCACCAGTAGGCCATGCAAATGTGTCTGTTTTTACAAAGGTGTTAGCTTTGAAAGAGTTCATTAACACAATAAATATAGGGCAAACATAAACTAAAGTTACAATTGTCATTATTGTAGTCAACAGTTTTCCATGTTTTAATGGAATTTCACTTGTCTCTTTCATTTTTTTCTTTTTCGGTGTAGCTTTCACTGTAGAATCTTTAATTGTTGAATTCACTGTTTTCTCATTGTTCATTACTGCTGCACCTCCTTAGATCTTGTTGCCTTAAGCTGGATAATTGATATACCTGCAACTAAGATAAAGAATATAACGGCTTTCGCCTGGGCAACTCCCTTACCTGTAAGAGACTGTCCGTAAAATGTGTTGTAAATGTTAAGTGCCAACATTTCTGTTGTCTTTATAACTGAACCATCCTTTAACTGTTCAAACGGCTGTCCGTTTGTTAAAGCTAAGTTCTGATCAAAAAGTTTAAATCCATTTGTTATTGTTAAAAATAAACAAATTGTAATTGATGGCATAATATTTGGAATTGTAACTCTTGTCAATGTCTGCCATTTTGTTGCTCCATCAATTTTTGCTGCTTCAATTAATTCTCCCGGAACTGCCTGCAAACCTGCAATATAGATAATCATCATATATCCTATCTGTTGCCAGCACATAAGAATAATTAATCCCCAGAAGCCATATCTTGTTTCCATAAGAATTGAAGTATTAATTTTTCCTAAAACGCCATTGAAAATCATACTCCAAATATAACCAAGAACAATACCACCTATAAGGTTAGGCATAAAAAATGCTGTTCTGAATAAGTTTGCTCCCTTAATCCCCAATGTTAATAAATATGCTATTAAGAAAGCTAACACATTTATTATAAATAGGGATACTATTGCATACAAAGCTGTATACCAAAATGCATGTATAAATGACGCATCATTAAATGCATCCATATAATTTCTAAAACCTACAAAAGAAGCATCACCTATTGTAACAAATTTACAAAATGATAAATAAATACCTCTCAAGAAAGGATATATAAATCCAATGCAAAATGCTAAAAATGTAGGTGCTAAAAATAGAAGAAAGCATCTTTGAATAGGTTTGCGAAGAAGTTTAGAATTTACAGATGTTCCACCATTATGTTTTTTCTTTTTTCCTTTCACTTCAATCTCCTCCTAATTCTTATTCAAAATAGAATTTTCAAATTTTTTCTATTTTTTTAATAAAGGGGCAGACACTGCCTGCCCCACAATGTGTTAATAATTTAATTATGATTTTATACTTATCAATCTAAAACCTTATTACTTGTTAGCTGCTTTGTACTGAGTAGCCCAGCCCTGAACGAATGCTGTCTTAACATCATCCCATGATCCGCCTGCATCATATTTGTTCATTGCTGCTACAAGACTTGCTCTCCATTCATCTACGTTAGGTGTGTAGTTAAATGACCAGTCAACATTGTAATTTCCTGCTTCAAGTAAATCGTTAGCATTCTTTAAGAATACGTTACCGCTGTCTGCTGCCTTCTTATAAGGGATTGCACCAAACTGTTCTGCCATAACTTTTGTTCCTTCTTTTGATGTTACTAACCATTTCATAAATTCAAGTGTTGCCTTCTGATCTGCTTTTGAAGCCTTAGCATTAACTGCCCAACAGTTTTCTGTTCCTGAACAAAGACCTGCTTTTTCTTCACCTTCAACTCCACAGTAAATTGGAATCATCTGCATATCATCGTCTGAAATTGACTTTTTCAAAGCATCATATTCCCATGTACCATTCTGGTAGAATACTGCTTCGCCCTTCTTGAATTCGGCTTCAGCATCGTAACCACCTGTTGCCAAAGTTTTCTTGTCGTATTTGCTGTTGTTGATATATAAATCCCAAACATTTTTGAAGTTATCTAAGTATGTTCCCTTAATTTCTGCAGGAGCTTCTTTCCATCCGTCATCTCTTCCTTCATAGAATAAAGACATGTTAGCTAAATGTCCTGTGAATCTCCAAGATGAAGCGTCATCCATACCTGATGATGTAAATGCATCAAATCCAAGCTTGTCTGCTCTCTTGTGGATATCTTCTGCAACTGACTTTAATGAAGCGAAATCCTTAATGTCTGTAATTTCATATCCTGCTTTCTTAAGTAATTTCTTATTTACAATAATTCCGTAACTTTCATAACAATAACCCATTGAAGCAACCTTGCCGTTTTCATCTTTTAAGTTAAATGCATCTGTACTTAATTCTTTGTAAACATCTGTATCTTTAAGATCGATGCAATAATCATCCCAAGTCTTAACTGCTGCCTGGTTACCAACAACAAATAATGTTGGAGCTGCTGATTTACCCATCTCAGATGTTAATGTTGAATTGTAGTTTCCTGAAGCTGCTGTAACTACTTTTACTTTTACTCCATTTTCTTTTTCGTATGTCTTTGCAATTCCCTGTAAAGCTTCATCTGCTTCCGGTTTAAAGTTTAACCAGTAAACTGAACCCTTTGAATCTGAGCTTGCTTTGTCGCTCTTTGAACTGCTACCGCAACCTGCTAATAACCCTGCTACCATTGTTGCACACAATGCTACACTTAATAATTTCTTACGCATATTCATTTCTCCTTTTTATTTAAAATATGTATTTAGGTTATCCGTCATTTTCAAATAAATGTTGGTACTTACAATTTATTTGGAAACGTTTCCTATGTCCTGATAGTAGCACTTTTCGGAAACGTTTACAATACTATTTTCACCTTTTTCTCGCAATTCAGCCTTTTAGCTAATTTTTAGTTCTTTCTTTTGTGCATATTGTATAGTATTAGTAACGTTTTTATATATTTTTTATGCATTTGGAATATATTTGTTATTTTTCTTTCTAGTGAATATGCTATTATATGAGGGTGTTTTTTTTGTTTTATTGGTATTTTTTTTGAGTTTTTTCTTGATTTTTATAGTTTTCAGATACGATTTTAAAAGTATTTAATTCCATATATTTTAGATTTGTTTAATTCAGTTTTAATAAAGAAGAAGCCACACACTTATATGTGCGACTTCTCTTTTTAAGCTGAAAATTATTTATTATCTGAGCATAATATGCTACTGTTCCAATTTCCAAATATCTCTATTATATTCTTCAATTGTTCTATCTGATGAGAAATATCCTGCTTTTGCAATATTTACAAGCATCTTCTTAGCCCAATCATGTCTATTTTCATAATCAGTATAGGCCTGCTCTCTTGTTTTTACATATGCATCAAAATCAGGGAATGTCATAAACCAGTCTTTTCCAATAAGTTCATTTGAAAGTCTTTCAAGACGTTCCTTGTCACCTATGGACATAAGTTCGCTTCCTGTTATAAAATCAACTGCTTCTTTAATAACCGGATTATTGTTATAGTACTGTGCAGCACAATAGCTTCCGTTAGCATATCTTTCTACAACAGTTTCACTTAAATCACCAAAAATGTAAATATTGTCATCTCCAACAAAATCATGGATTTCTACATTAGCACCATCTTCAGTACCTAAAGTTACTGCTCCATTAAGCATAAATTTCATATTACCTGTGCCACTTGCTTCTTTTGATGCAAGTGAAATCTGTTCTGAAATGTCGCATGCAGGAATTAACTTTTCAGCCCATGTTACATTATAGTTTTCAACCATTACAACTTTAAGGTATGGACTAACCTCAGGGTCATTATTTATTAATTCCTGAAGGCAAAGTATAAGATGAATTATGTCCTGTGCAATAATGTATGCAGGAGCTGCCTTTGCTCCAAAAATTACTGTTATTGGAGTTGTTGGCTTTTTGCCTGCTTTAATTTCTAAATATTTATGAATTATATATAATGCGTTTAATTGCTGACGTTTATATTCGTGAAGTCTCTTAATTTGAATATCAAAAATAGAGTTTTCATTAATTTCTACATTCTGTCTTTCCATTAAGGCATTCTTTAATTCTGCTTTCTTTGTGTTTTTAATACTAAGAATCTTGTTTAATACTTCCTCATTATCTTTATAATCCAAAAGTTTTTCTAATTCTGTTGCATCTTTCTTAAATCCATCCCCAATAAGTGATGTAATAAGCTCTGTAAGCTGTGGATTGCTATGAATAAGCCATCTTCTAAACGTAATTCCATTAGTCTTATTATTAAACTTTTCAGGATAGATTTTATAAAAATTATTTAATTCTACATTCTTAAGAATATCTGTATGAAGTGACGCCACGCCATTAACACTTGATGAATAATGAATGTCAATGTGAGCCATGTGTACTCTTTCTTCTCTATCGATAATGTAAACCGAACCATCATTATACTTTCTTCTTACTTTATCATCTAATACTTCAATAATAGGAATAAGCTGTGGCACCGCCTTCTTAAGATATGATATAGGCCACTTCTCTAGAGCTTCTGCTAAAATTGTATGATTAGTATACGCACATGCCCTTGTTACAGATTCAATGGCATCATCCATTTCAAGTCCTCTTTCTACCATTAAACGGATAAGTTCAGGAATAACCATTGTTGGATGTGTATCATTAATCTGTATAACTGCATAATCAGCTAAGTCATATAACTTGCATCCTTTTTCTACTGCTTCATCAAGAATTAATTGAGCTGCACTTGATACCATAAAATACTGCTGATAAATTCTAAGGATTCTACCTGCATCATCACTGTCGTCAGGATAAAGGAATAGTGTAAGATTCTTTTCAATATCCTCTTTGTTAAAATTAATTCCGTCTTCTACAATATTTTCATCTACACTTTCAATATCAAATAAGTGAAGTTTATTAGTTGTGCTGTCATAACCTGTCACATCAATATCATACATTCTTGAAGTAACATTCATATTTCTAAACTTAACTGTATATGTTACATCAGTCTTTGTAAGCCAACTTTTTTCTGTAAGCCATGGATCTGGAATTGTAGTCTGTGCATTATTCTTAAATACCTGTCTGAATAATCCGAAATGATAGTTTAATCCTACTCCGTCACCATTAAGTCCTAATGTTGCAATAGAATCCAGAAAGCAAGCTGCAAGTCTTCCAAGTCCTCCGTTTCCAAGAGATGGCTCCTTTTCAAATTCTTCTATTTCACATAAATCCTTGCCATTTTTTGCAAGTTCTTCTTTTATATCATCATAAATTCCAAGATTAATAAGGTTATTAGACAAAAGCTTTCCTATTAAAAATTCTGCTGAAATATAGTATAATTTCTTCTTTGAATTTTTATGCTGTTTTACTTCTGCCATTGTTTTTACCAAAGTAAGTAAAGCATTGTAAATTTCCTCGTTTGTACATTCTGAAATTGACTTATTATACTCTGATTTAATAATTTCCGAAAGATTCATTTTAATACCTCCAAAAAAATGTGGTTTTATATTTGTGACTATATTATAATACTGTTATCATTAAAAATATTGCATTATAGTTTTGTTTTTTTGCACAATACTATCTTTTTTGATTTTGGGAGGTACTTTATGGAGAAGAATCAATACGAAATTTACCACGAAAACAAAAAACATACGCCCAATGATTTTCCTTATAATACTTATTTGTGCTCTATTCCACTAGATTTCAAATCAGTTAATCTTCACTGGCATAACGAAGTTGAACTAATTGTAATCAAAAAAGGACAGGGGTTAGTTAATGTTAATCTTGTAACGTATACTGTTAACGCCGGTGATGTTGTTTTTGTTTTTCCGGGGCAACTTCATTCTATTAGCCAAAAAGATTATAGTATTATGGAATATGAAAATATTCTTTTTAAATCAAGTCTTCTTAAATCTTCAGGCTATGATTTGTGCAATGACAAGTTTATTCAACCTTTACTTTCAGGAAATCTAAATATATATCCTGTAATTAATAGTAACTTTGATTTTCACGACTCTCTTTATTCTTTAATTAACGAAATAGATAAATTATGTGACAAACGTCCTTATGCATATCAGCTAGCTGTTAAATCTTATCTTTTTCAGATTTTTTACCTTCTGATATCCAATTGTGGGCGAAATGAAAATAAACCAATTAGCAAAAAAGCTCTTGAAAAAATAAAAACAATTCTTTCTTATGTTGCTGAACATTTTCAGGATAATATCTCCATAGAAGAAATTGCCGGTCATTGCTTCTATAGTAAATCATATTTTATGAAGTTCTTTAAAGAAACCATGGGGATGAGTTTTGTACAATATCTTAACGATTACAGACTCGAAGTTGCAGCAAAACTTCTTACCACAACTTCTGATGACATAATTAATATTGCAATAAATACCGGTTTTGATAATTTGTCCTATTTTAACAGGTGTTTCAAAAAGAAATACGGAATTACGCCAGGTAAATATAGAAAAGATGCCAGAGATTAATTTTTAAACATTATCATAAATCTCTCCTCTAAAAGCAGTATTGTGTTATACTTTGTAAAAATTATGCAAGAATTATAGTTTTTTTTATTTTATAATAGCAGTATAATACACAAAGCAATATTTCCCAATATGATTCTATAATTAAAGAATTGTAAGATTGCAAGGCATGGAATAATCCGTGTAATCAAATAATCAATACAAAAGAAAGAGTTTGCCTTAATTAATATGGCAATAACGAGGTAAAAGCAATGAAAAAAAAGTGGTGGCATGACAAAGTAGCTTATCAGATATATCCAAAAAGTTTTCTAGACAGTAATGGAGATGGAATCGGAGATTTAAGAGGTATTATTTCTAAGCTTGATTATTTAAAGGATTTAGGAGTTGATATTATTTGGCTTTCTCCTATTTACAAATCACCTTTTGTAGATCAGGGATATGATATTTCTGACTATTATTCTATTGCTGAAGAATTTGGTACAATGGAAGAATTTGACGAATTGCTGGCAGAAGCTAAAAAACGTAATATGTATATTATTATGGACTTGGTTATTAATCACTGTTCAGATAAACACGAATGGTTCCAAAAAGCTTTAGCTGACCCTGATGGGGAATACGCCGATTATTTCTATTTTAGAAAAGGTAAAGACGGCAATCCACCTAGCAATTACCGTTCTTATTTTGGTGGCAATTGTTGGGAACCGGTTCCCGGAACTGACAAATATTATTTCCATATGTTTGCCAAAGAACAGCCTGATCTAAATTGGGAAAATCCTACATTACGCAAGAAACTTTACGATATGATTAACTGGTGGCTTGAAAAAGGTTTGGCCGGTTTTAGAATTGATGCAATTATTAACATCAAAAAAGATTTAGACTTTCCTAATCTTGAACCTGACGGTGCAGACGGTCTTGCCGGTTGTTGGCGAATGGTTGAAAATGTTGAAGGTGTTGGTGAATACTTAGAAGACCTTAAGAAAAATACTTTTGAAAAGTACGATGCCTTTACCGTTGCTGAGGTTTTCAATATGCATAAAGATGAGCTTTCACAATTTATCGGTGAAAACGGACACTTCTCTACTATTTTTGATTTTAGTGCCCATGCCCTTAGCAACGGTGCCCATGGCTGGTACGATGCACCTGATATTAATTTTAATGATTGGCGTAAAACCATTATAAACTCACAGCTTCAGGTTCAAAAATGTGGTATTGAAGCTAATATTATTGAAAACCATGATGAACCTAGAGGTGTTTCAAGATTTTTGCCTGAATATGCAAGAAATCCTCTTGGAACAAAGATGCTCGGAACTGTAAGCGTACTTCTTCGCGGAATCCCTTTTATTTATCAGGGACAGGAAATCGGAATGCAGAATGCCGTTTGGAACGATGTTAAAGAATATAACGACATTAACACAATTGACCAGTATAATCTCGCCATAAGTGCCGGTCTATCAGATAAAGAAGCTTTGGCTGTATGTAGCAAAATGAGTCGTGACAATGCCAGAACTCCTGTACAATGGAGTGATTCTGATAATGCCGGTTTTACAACAGGAACTCCTTGGCTTAAAGTTAATTCTAACTATAAAGACATTAACGTACAAAATCAGGAAAACGACCCTGACTCTGTTTTAAATTACTACCGAAAGTTAGTGGCTACACGTAAATCTCCTGAATACAAAGAAGTATTCACTTACGGTGTATTTGAACCTGCCTATGAAGATACTGAATATGTAATGGCTTATTATCGTGTGTCAGACAACCAGCGCATCCTTGTAGCTGCAAACTTTGGAAAAGATGCTAAAACTATAGAATTGAAGTTTCCTGTTAAAAAAGTTGTTCTTTCAAATGTTGGAAGAAAGGAAATTAATGAAGTTTCACTTAAATTAGATAGTTGTGAAGTTATAGTAATTGAATGTGGGGAATAGGTAACGCTATTAATTTTATTAAAAAAGGAGAGGGTTCGAATCACCCTCTCCACCAATTAAAATGTTTTCAATTTTTTGTAATTCTATAACTATTCTTAAAGACAACATAATTTACCAAAATTCAGTTAAAATTCATAATTCTTTTCTATCTCTCTAAAAAGAATCACTTCTTTCTGGTTCTTGCTATGCTCTCCTATCATTTTTTCCATCCATACCATATCGTACCATCTGTTAAATTTGTAGCCACATTTTTTGAATGTGCCGATAAATCTATAGCCTAAATGTTCATGGTATTGAACGCTATTCTTTGTTAAATATTGGTCTTCTACTTCAGGATACCCAATATAGGCATAAAGATTTGTTATGTTCTGGGCTTTCAGTGCTTTCTCCAAAGCTTCGTAAAGTTCCTTGCCATAGCCTTTTCCCCGTGCATCCTTATCTAAATAGATTGTTGTTTCAACTGCCCAATCATAGGCTGCCCTATCCTTAAATGTGTTGGCATAGGCGTAGCCTACTATTTTTCCGTCAACCTCTGAAACCAAATATGGATACATTGCCTTTATTGTTCTAATGCGATACTTAAATTCATCCAACACAGGCGTATCATATTCAAATGTTATTGCCGTATTTTCAACATAATATGAATAAATTCTAAGTAACTCTTCTGCATCTTCTTCTGTAGCAAACCTAATCATAACTTCCAGCCTTTCCCAAACAATTTTCATAAAATTTTTAGTACCTTTTGTTTTTTGCCAATACCTTTTATTACTCATTGATATTTTTCATTATTATTTCTTCATTGTAATTTTCTTTACTTTAGACCATTTTCCAATGTTTTTTCCGTTTATACCACGGATTCTAACATAATATGTCTTCTTATTCAATTTCTTAATTGTAATTTTAATGTTTGCTGTTGTTACTGTTTTTGTTCCGTATTTTTTGCCCTTCTTAAACTTTTTGTTTAAAGAATACTGAACCTGATACTTTTTAGCATTTTTTATTTTGCTCCAAACTAATTTTACAGACTTCTTTTTTGCTTTCTTTACAGCAGGTGCTTTAGCCTTGCCCGGAACCAAATTATTTTCTGCGCCCGGTTTAATAGTACTTGAATTATTTGCACCAGAGTTATTTGCACCAGAGTTATTTGTTCCAGGATTATTTACTCCTGAATTGTTTCCACCCGGTTCAGTAGTTCCAGGCTCTGTTGTGCCAGGGTTACTATTATCCCTATTTATATTTAATGTCTGCTGCATTATTGTATATCCATAAATATTGTAAGGATCAGATGTTTTTCTTACAAAACCCTCAGGCAATGCGTCCAATTCTTCCCATCCTTCAATTGGAATTGCTATTTTTCCATAATCTTCAAAATCAATAAATTTAACTACAGTGAAAAAATGTCTTGTTACACCATTTGAAGTAACAGTCATTTCCAACACACCATACTCTTTTCCATCATAAGTATAAATTTCATATGAATACTTCCATTTGTCAAGTTCCAGCGCGTCCGTGAAACTATCTTCGTTATACTCATCCTTCATTACAATTGTGTAGCCATTTTCTTCAGGCACAATATTACTTTGGTCTTCAATTTGCCTTGCAACATAGCCCAACTCTTCATCTTCAATTATTTCAAACATATCGTAACGGCCTGTGAGTTTAAAATTATCATCAAATTTGCTGCGTCCACCATAATATTTGCCGTTTTTTTCAAACTTAGTAAAATAACATCTGGCTGTTGAATCCTTTGCCACAACATACACATTATTTGTCACTTCGGTAATATGTTGTTCCACTTCATAATTTTGTGTTACCTTGCCATCAATTACAACTGCTTTGTCTTTATCAGAATTGTTCGCACCTACAATTTCAATAATAGGATAACCTTCTTTGGCATACATCTCTATCTGAACATTTTTCTCTATTTTAACCTTGCCTTCAGTATATTCAGCCTGAATAGTTATTGCCATGTTCTCTGTTTTTTCACTATTAAGAGTAAGTTTGCCATCGCCTGTTATTGTAAGATTTCCACCATAACCATCACCCCAGACAATAATCGACTTAAGGGAATTATCACCTTTTAAAAGAATCTTGAAATCGTCGCCCATTACATTCGTAATTAGCTTTTCGTCTCTTTTTACATTATCTAATGTAAGAGTGTTGCTTGCCTTGTCGTAACTTACACCTTTAATTTTTCCAATCTGATCCTGAGAAAAAGTAGAATAAATATAAGTTCCATTCTCACCGTCAAAAAATTCAATATACGCCGGTGGGTACTCATCCTGGCACGGTCCGTTTTGTGCCATTACATTCATAGGAACCATTCCTATAACCAATCCAATACTTAACAATAAACTTAAAAATTTCTTCATAGATTACTCCTTTCAAACTTTTCCAATAGAATCTATGAATAATGTGCCATATTTAGGCTTTTATTTTAAGTTTACATATGTCTCAAAGTTAATTTTTCCCATTTTTTTCCCATTGATAATAGAATTTTATGAGACCTTCTCTTGATTTTGTGTCAGTCTTCTCGTTCATATTTGATATGTGCCTATACAAAGCCGCTCTTGAAATATAAAGTTCCTGTGCAATCTCTTTTACATTTTTGTCCGACTTAAGCAAAGTCTCAAGCACCTCGCACTCTCTTTTTGACAAAGAAAACTGCTGTACAAAATTTTCCATTTTGTTGTCATCGCTCTCCAAACTTTCCGCAACGTAACTTTTTTTCGAATTTTTTCCATAATAAATTGCCATAAAAATGCTTACAAAAACAAACAAAATAATTATGATAATGCTGTTGCTAAGCATATTTGTTGAATTAAATAATGAGAAAAATACCGTTCCCATTAATACCGCGCAAAAGTTGTTGGTCGCTCTTCCCATTCCTGCCCAAAGTTCCGGGGTTTTCATTTCAAATGATAAATTCACAAAAGCTGTAGTGAAAAATACAGAGAAGAAACCTGCTGATAAATAAAACACAACCAATCCGATTATAAAAGGCTCGCCCATTGTTATTACCAGCATGCATATTGTTGATAGCAACGTTACGCTATACATTATTAGGCACATTAGTTTTCTTTCTTTTAAGTCAAATAAAACTCCTGCCACAACGCCGCTAATTGCCAAAAGCAGTCTTGGATACTGCCCAATATCCATTATTCCCTTTGAATGATAATATGTGACAATATTGTCAAGGGTTGAAAAAATACATGCCATAAGCATTATTGTAATTATAAGAACAATTGCTGTTATACGGCTGTTTTTATATTCTACATTTTTTGAAGCTGTGTTTTTACATTCAATATTTTTTGATTCTGTCTTTTCATATTTCACTTTTCTTGATTTTTCATTTTGGGATTCTGCATTTTCTTCTAAATATAAGTTTAATATTATGGCAATCCATACAACAAGCACAATCGCAAAAATTATCAATCTTGCAATTTTCGAAGCAACAATATTATTGTCACCGAACTGAAACATTATTCCCAGACCATACGCCAAACCTATTGTGCTTGCAACATTTCTGTTACTCTTTAAATAAACCGATGCAATATAATAAACTGCGCTGCCCATTACTCCAAATAATGCAAACATCACGCAACCTGTGATTACCACAAATCCATAACTTTCACTATACTCCATAAGCGCAAAAAGCAACGTTTCCACTACGATAAACGCTGACAATAAGCCATACTTTAATTTTTTATTTATATATTTTTTTATAATGGCAAAAAATAAAAAGCCCAATACACTTGCACCCAAAATGTAGCTTTGCGCAGTAACAACTGACTGTGGCTTTATGTCTCCCACAATATTATCAAATAAATATTCTGTTCCAAGAAAAATATAATTGAACAGTGCCAAAATTATTATGTATTTAAATCTCTCTTTTGAAAAAAAATCTTTGTTCATATATTAACGTTCCTAACGGGATAAATATTGCTTTAATATGTTTTCATTCCTTACTCTTAATTTATTTGTGCAAGCTATACCCCTTTGTACTTGTATTATATGTATTTAACTACAAAAAGGCAATTTATTTTTATTTTTTCTTAAAAATCGTTTGACTTATGTCCGATTTCGGACTATACCTTTTTAAGTATGGCAAGTCTTAACTACTTAACTTTTAAGCCGGGAAAAGGCAGGGTTATGCAGATTTTTCTTACAGATAAGGGCAGGCAGCTTTTGGATGAAAAAATTTATCCTATTATAAAAAAAGAAAACGAAGCATTTCTATGTATGACCGATGAAGAATGCCGTTTAATGCTTGAACTTTACAAGAAGTATAATAATGCATTGAAAAATAAATTTAAGGAACTTTAATTTACGAATGGAGATTTTATGGATACTAAATTAGCACAACATTTTACTTATGGAAAACTGCTTAAGTTTGTTTTTCCTTCTATTGTCATGATGGTTTTTACATCTATCTATTGCGTTGTTGACGGACTTTTTGTTTCTAACTTTGTTGGAAAAACAGCTTTTGCTTCAATCAATCTTATTATGCCTTTTATTATGGGGCTTACCGCTTTGGGATTTATGATGGGAACCGGTGGCAGCGCCATTGTTGCAAAAACTCTTGGTGAAGGAAAACCTGAAAAAGCCAACGAATATTTTTCATTAATCGTTTACACAACTATTATTGGTGGACTAATCCTTTCCATTTTAGGAATGTTTTTGGTTCGTCCTGTCAGCATTCTTTTGGGCGCTGAAGGTGAATTGTTGGAAAACTGTGTTCTTTACGGACGTATTACTTTTATTTCTTTGACAGCTTTTATGCTTCAAAATGTTTTCCAAAGCTTTTTTGTAACTGCCACAAAACCCAAATTAGGACTTGCAGTTATTGTGTCTGCCGGCGTAACAAATATGGTTCTTGACTATCTTTTTATTGCCGTACTTGGCTTTGGTCTTGCAGGAGCTGCAATTGCAACTGTTTGTGGCGAGCTTATTGGCGGACTTTTCCCTATATTTTATTTTTCAAGGGAAAACTCAAGTCTGCTTAAACTTGGTCGAACCAAATTTAATGGTTCAATTCTTCTTAAGACTTGCACCAACGGTTCTTCCGAACTTATGACAAACCTTTCAAGCTCAGTTGTTAACTCACTTTATAACATTCAGCTTTTGAAATTTACAGGAGAAGACGGCGTTGCCGCTTACGGAACAATTATGTATGTAAGTTTTATTTTTGTTGCCATATTCATCGGCTACTCTATTGGTAGTGCGCCAATTATTAGCTACAATTACGGTTCCGGAAATAATAAAGAATTACAAAACATGTCCAAAAAGAGTTTGTCTCTTATAAGCATTTGGGCTGTTGGTCTGTTTGTTCTTGCTCAGGTTATTTCAACGCCTTTGGCAACAATTTTTGTAGGTTACGACCACGACCTGTTCCTGCTTACAAGACATGGCTTTAGAATTTACTGTGTAACATTCCTTATTAACGGCTTTAACATTTATGGTTCAGCTTTCTTTACTGCACTAAGCAATGGACTTATTTCAGCAACCATTTCATTTCTTAGAACACTTATCTTCCAGATTGCAGCAATCCTTATACTTCCTGCAATCTTTGGAATCAATGGAATATGGATTGCCGTGGCAATGGCTGAACTTCTTACACTATGCTTCACAGCTACATTCTTTATAAAGCAAAGAAAAGTATATCACTATTAAAAAGATTTTTTACCACCCTGGATGATTGTCTATATTATTCAGGGTGTTTTCATTTTTGGAATTTCCGACGTGTTTTCACAATTTTACCACAACATTTTTGATTTTTATTGAATGTTGTGGTGTTTTTTCGTTTGTTTTCGTTTAAATTTATCACACAAGCTATGAGTTTGTTCTGTAATTACCACAACTTTATTGTTTTTTCTTAAATGTTGTGGTGATGTACCCCAAAATATAAATTTCTTTAATTATCGGGGTACGTTTTTCAAATTAACGCGTTCATTTTCACAACATACTGTATATGTAATATATAACTGTACCCCTCTATACACTTTTTCTTGTTTTTTGGGGTACATATTTTCAAACCCCTGCTTATTTTATGCAACATAAAGTTTAAGTTTGCAAGAAACGTACCCCGACATTTCATTTTTCATTTTTTTGGGGGTACGGGTATCGAATTTATGTTTCATATTATATCACATACTATATTGTAATATTAAAATGTGATAATGGTGGAAATTTTACTTAAACGCTTTCTACAAAAGCTTGTATAATTGTAAAAAATTCTTCCTAAAAGCTTATTATTTTAAGGAAATTCTCCATTTTCGCACCTCGATTGGATTTGTATATCTTCTATCAATAAGATTTTCCCGTTAAAAAAAAGCTTGTCAGTTTTACCCAACAAGCCTTTCTTAATCTCCATTCTTCTACACTTCAGCTTTAGTTCTTTTACACTTCAATTCTAAGCCACTGCTTTTTTTCTACTTACAATTTTTGTTCCGAAATATACTATAGCTCCAACTACCACGCCTACTATTGTGATAATTGCTACAAGTCCCCAGTTTGAATTAACAATTAATGTAATATCAAAGCCTTCTTCTGTCTGTATCTGCTGGAACAAATATAAGAAGTCAATTAAAACTGCAATGCCGAATACCAATGCTCCATTTAAGATTGCCATAACGTTTTCTGATTTTTTCTTTGTTACCGGCTTTTCCACTCTTAAATCCACTGCATTTGAAATAAGTGCAATCACATATACTGTCACTACTGTTTCAGGTATCATATATGCTGCATTGTAGACTAATGAATATGCCATTCCATCTGCTGTTGGAATTGAAACTCCTGCCCACACAGTACAACCTGTAATTACGTGGCAGATGTATCTTAAAACACAAACAACTGCTGCTCCGATTACCAAAACAGGTGTCTGATTCTTGTTTTTCTTAAAAATTCCTACAAGTCCCAAAACTGTAAAAGCTCCAACATAGTCAAGTAAAATAATCGCAACTGCTGCAACCCATGATGTAGCATATGAAACGTTGGCAAGTCCCATTAACAACTGCAAAATACTATATGTAAAGCCTGTTAAAAGTCCCCATTTTAAACCATGTCTGTATCCTGCAACAATAATAGGCACCATGCTTGCTGCTGTAACTGAGCCGCCATAAGGCATATCAATAATCTTAATAAAACTTAATGCAAATGCCATAGCAATTAAAATTGCACACTCAACTATCGTTGTAGATGTTTTTGTTTTTTCCATAAAAAAATCCTCCTTAGATTATACGCAAATCGCCAGAGGATAATTAACCAACATATTGCTTCCTTACGACGGTATTAACCGTATCAAGTAATAAGGGTTGATAAAATCTCTCAGCCTTCAGGCACCCCTAGCGAATGAATATATTAAATTCATATGTTAGTTTAGTATTTTTGTTAAATTTTGTCAAGGGCTATTACCTGCTCTTCTTACTCTCCGCCCACAATTTTTCTGCGCATGGCTTCCACTTTTCTGCATATTAAAATTTTATTCTTCGCATTATATTTTTCTCACATTTTTATCAAAAAGGGGTTGACTTTTCTATTTTTTGAATGTATTATGAGTCCGAAAAGAAAATATAACTACTTTATCGGTAGGTGAGGTTACCATAGGGATTCGGTTTAATCCTAAGATTGCTGCCGCGAGATTGTGGAGACACAATTAGTTGGTTAGCAGGATGTGTCGTTAAGGCATAACCTAATGCAATTAATATACGCCCTATGATGCTAAAGCTTGAACGGTGATTTTATTTGTGATTTATATCCTTCATTGCTCAGGCTTTGGAGGATTTTTATTTTGTTTGAATTTTGTAAAAAAGATTGCATTTGTAATGTTTCCTATATTCTTAAAGTAGTGATTTTAATCAATGAAAGGTGGTGAGGTTATGAATTCTGGAGCCCATTGTTTTATAAAGCTTAATAATTTAATTATTCGGAGGTATGTGTATTATGAAAATGAAAAAAGAATTATTTATCAGACTTCTATCAGAACGTCGCTTCAAAGAATTAAAAGAAGATTTAATGACAATGAAAGCAGTAGACATTGCCTCACTGCTTTCACAGTTAGATGACAAAGAAATAGCAATTGTTTTCAGACTTGTTCCAAAAGATAAGGCTGCCGAAGTTTTTTCTAATATGAACAGCTCAATGCAGTCTACACTTGTGGAAATCTTTTCTGAAAAAGAATTACGTGAACTTTTAGACAATCTTTATATGGATGATACGGTTGATATGTTAGAGGAACTTCCTGCTAACCTTGTTACACGTATATTAAATGTTACTCCACAGAACGAGCGTAACATTATTAATCAGCTTCTTAACTATCCTGACGATAGTGCCGGCAGCATTATGACAACTGAATATGTTGATTTAAGTCCTGAATGGACTGTTGCAAAAGCAATGAACCATATTAAAGAAACAGGTATTCATAAAGAAACCATCTATACCTGCTACGTAACATGGCAGCGCAAACTCATTGGTATTGTTTCTGCAAAAGACTTAATGACTTCAGATGACAATACTCTCATAAAAGACATTATGGAAACTGAACTTATCTCTGTTTCAACTCACACTGACCAGGAAGAAGTTGCTGGACTTTTTAGAAAATATGACCTTCTTGCACTTCCTGTTCTTGACACAGACAACAGACTTGTTGGCATAGTTACTGTTGACGATGCCATGGATGTTGTAATCGATGAAGCTACAGAAGATATTACAAAAATGGCTGCCGTTGCTCCAAGTGAGAAAACATATTTTGAAACTTCTTCGTTTGCTCACGCCAAAAGAAGAATCCCATGGCTACTTGTACTTATGTTTTCATCAATTATAACAGGTAGCATTATTACAAAATATGAAAATGCTTTTGCTGCAATTCCACTTCTTGTTTCCTTTATTCCAATGCTTATGGATACAGGCGGAAACTGTGGTTCACAGAGTTCAACACTTATAATCCGTGGTCTTGCTTTGGACGAAGTACATTTTGGTGACTTCTTCCGTGTAGTTTTTAAGGAATTTCAGATATCTATTATTGTAGGCATTGTTCTTGCTACAGCCAACGGACTTAGAATATTCATTGAATATCACAATTCCGGACTTGCAATAGTAATTGCCCTGTCATTAATAGTAACTGTAACTCTTTCAAAAATCATAGGCTGCACTCTTCCACTATTTGCTAAGAAGATAGGCCTTGATCCTGCATTAATGGCTTCACCATTAATCACAACATTAGTAGATACTTGTTCCATTATTGTATACTTTAACATTGCAACAACAATATTTAAAATATAATTTGATTCAAAAAACATAAATATTTTCAATAGAATTTTTTATTAAGTATATTATAAGTATATGCTGTGAATATGAAGACCACATACACATACACATATACTTATAGTATACTTTTTTTATATTCTATACTCTTTATGTTTTATATTCTTAACTCTTTACGGTCTAAATGCCTTTAATGTCTCAATGGTATTTTCTATTAATTCTTCCAATGTCCAACCAAGCATATCTGCCCCACGGTGAAATTCATTTCCTATTAATTAAAAATATATTCTTTCAATACTTTGTATCTAGGTACTCTCTATTTTTCAATACCATAACTTATAATATAATCTAAAGTATAAATATTTTCAAAACTAATCTTATGGTCAACTATCTGAAGTACTCTATTATCAATATCAATCTTTGCCACCATCCCTGTAACCTTAAGGTATTCATAATTTTCAAAATAAACTACTGTAGCAATCATCCCTTTGCATAGTCCGTGCATTTTTCGGTTCAATTCTTCTTCCATGTCACTGGAAAGTTCAATTTTTTCAACTACTATTTTCTCCTTTGCCGCCAAAGCATCAGGCAAACCTTTCAATGCTGCAAAAGGCATAAATTGCTTGGCTCTGTTTTCTATGCTCATCTTAGTTCTAGGTCTTCCTGCCATTGTTATTCCCTTCCTGCTCTATGTCCTCCTATTTGCTCATTTCTTTCCATTGTAGTTGCCCTATCCTGTAAATCCATTCCCTTTACAATTGCATTCTTACCATATTTGTTTTTAATCTCTATCATTGCTTTTTGAATCTTGTTATTTCTTTCAAGTTCTCCTATATCCACAAAAAAGCTATATTGCCTACACTCTTCCTGCACAACACCGTTGCAGGTTAAATTAACTCTTCTAATAGGAAAATTAGGATTCACAATTCTATTGTACAAATCAACTACTGCCGGAATTATTACCAAATCAGAGTTCGTTTCAAAATCAAGACTTACCGTTCCGTGGGCTGCCTTCCTGTTTAATCTGTTAGAATATCCTACATGAAGCGTCAATGATTTTGTAATAAGGTTCTTTTCCACCATTTCAAGGCATACCATATCTGCCATCTCCTTTATAATAATCTCACCATCCTTATGATTATAATCACAAGCCAAAACCTGACCACTTGAAATACTATTACTCCCCGGCTTATAAGCCTTAATCTGTTTTATTGTTGTACTCTCTCTTCCCCATGCATGGTCAATAAGCAATTCTGCATCTATACCAAAAATATTATATAAAAAATCTTCCTGACACTTTGCAATATCACCCATGGTCATTATCCCATAAGAATCAAGTCTTCTTGCTATGCCACTGCCAATTCTCCAAAAATCCGTCAATGGTCTATAATTCCACAACTTGCTTTTAAAGCTTTCTTCATCTAATTCCCCAATAAAGTTCTTAGAATGCTTAGCTGTTATGTCCAAGGCAATCTTTGCAAGATAAAGATTGCTGCCTATCCCACAGGTTGCTCTAATTCCCAGACTATTATATATGTCATTCATAATTAACTGCCCTAATTCTCTGGCTGTCAAATTATATAAGTTTAAATAATCAGTAACATCCATAAAAGCTTCATCAATTGAATATACATGAATATCATCCTTCGAGATATATTTAAGGTATATTCCATATATCTCTGCAGCATAATCAATATACTTCTGCATTCTTGGCATTGCCACTATATAGTCAATCCCCTTTGGAATTTCAAATATTCTACATCTGTTCTTAATCCCTAATGCCTTCATCGCCGGCGTAATGGCAAGGCATATAGTCTTCTCTGTTCTCCCAATATCAGCCACAACCAATCTTGTAGTCATAGGATCAAGTCCTCTTTCAACACATTCTACTGAAGCATAAAAAGACTTTAAATCTATACAAATATATTTTCTTTTCATAATATTAAACCATAACTAAATAATTACTCTTTTGATAATGCAATTATATATCTCGAACGTATGTTTGTAAAGTGGTAAATTATTCTATTTTTCATTCCATAAAATAAGGCTCTCCATTGGATTTTTCCAATGAAAAGCCTTCTGCTTCATTTTTCTATTCTTCTTACAATATGTCTTTACTATTTTCTACTTTTCCCCATACCTAACTATACTGTACCTGTTCTTTCCGGAGTTCTTTGCCTGATACATTGCTTTATCCGCACTTTTTGTAAGAACTTTCAGTGTTACCTCTTCTCTTTCTTCGTCTGCAAACACCACGCCTATACTACATGTAACTACAACATTTTCGCCTATTTCATCGTGGTATATTCCCTTAAATTCAAAAGAGATATTGCATCAATATAATTGCTCTCTTTCAATATCTTATTTAATAACTCTGCATAAGAATTTTCCCATATAAAGTCAAGGAATCCAAAGACCTCCAAGCAGCATTAAATCGTTTTTAATTTGTAATTTTTAAGATTTTACACAAATTTTACATTGATAAGACAAAAATCTCCATTATATGGATAATGGGAGTGCACTGCACTCCCACTCTCTTACTCAATTATTACTATAATCTATCCATTAATTCTGAAGGTACATAAGCCTCCACCCAAATACCATCTTCTCTGTATTCTTCTTTGATTAACTGACCGTATTTTCTAATAAGTCCCGGCTTTCCCGCATCTGTGTAAGGAAATAATTTTTCAATATGAATACGCATTGACTTTAATGCTTTTTCAATTATCTCATTTAATTCATCCAAGCCTATTCCCTTTTTGATTGCAGTTTCCACCGTATAATCTGCATTAAAATCCTTCATTATAGGTTTTTCTTCAAGCTTATCAATCTTGTTAAATACAGTAATTATAATTTTGTCCTTAACTTCAAGATTCTTCAATGTATCATAAACAGCCTGAACATTCTTATCCATTACAGGGTTAGAACTGTCTACAACGTGAATTATAATGTCTGAATATTTTGCTTCTTCCAAAGTACTCCTGAAAGCATCAATTAAATGATGTGGCAACTTTCTGATAAAACCTACTGTGTCTGTAAGCAAAACTTCCTGACCGTCAGGTAATTTATAATTTCTTGTTGTCGGATCAAGTGTGGCAAAAAGCTTATCTTCTTCCAACACTCTTGCATCTGTAAGAGTGTTAAGTAATGTAGATTTTCCTGCGTTAGTATAACCTACAATGGCTATGACCGGCACAGGATTTTCCTGTCTTCTTGCTCTTGTAACCTGACGATGGCTTTCTAAATCTTCCACCTGTGATTTTAACTGGGAAATTCTATCCCTGATTAATCGTCTGTCAACTTCAAGCTTCTTTTCTCCGGGACCTCTTGTACCGATACCACCACCCTGACGTGAAAGATTTCTCATACCAATAAGTCTTGTGGATCGGTAACGAAGCTGGGCAAGCTCTACCTGAATCTTACCTTCTGCCGTCTTTGCCCTGCCTGCAAAAATATCAAGAATGATTAAAGTTCTATCCATCACCTTAACATCTAATTCATCTTCCAGATTTTTATACTGTGCCGGAGTTAATTCATCATCACAAACTACAGCTGTGGCCTCTGTTTCCCAAATCAAATCCTTTAATTCTTCAACTTTTCCTGAACCAATATAAGTTGCACTACTTGCATGCTCAAGATTCTGAATCATTCTACCTACAACTGTGGCACCTGCTGTTTTAACAAGTTCCTCCAATTCATCCAATGATTCCTCCGGGTCCTGATTAGGATTAGAACAAACTGCTACCAATATTACTTTTTCAATTTCCTGTTCTGTTTCGTACATCTTTTCACCTCCGGTCTTCTAACTTTTTATAAACCTTATGCTTAAAATTTCTGACTTTATTATTATCCTTTAACCTTGCTTATAACGTCAATTTTCTTCCATTTTCCACGTTTATATCTTATAAGGCTAAACATACCATTTAAGAACCATGTAAGTCCTGTAGCGTAAAACACACCGTATTTTCCCATAAAAGGAATAAGCGTCATAGGATAAGCAAAACCTACCCTTCCTATACACTCAACAATTCCCGTAAACAGTGAAAACATAGCATCTCCTGCACCGTTTAACACGTTTCTTGTTGTATAAATAAGTCCTAAGAAAATATAAAAACAACATGTAATTCTTAAACCGTTTGCACCAATTCTTATAACATCTGCATCTTTACCGAATATGGACGCAATTGACGGTGCAAAAATCCAGAAAACCACACCAATTGCCAGCGCAAAAATTGAGCTTACCAATGTTGCAGAATTAAATCCTTTTCTAACTCTGTCTTTAAGCCCGGCGCCAATATTCTGCCCTGTGTATGTTGAAACTGCTGCACCAAGAGACATAAAAGGCTGCTGAACCAAAGTTTCAATTCTTGAAACAACTGTAAATGCTGTTGTAAATGTAGCTCCGTATCCGTTAACAACTTTCTGTAAAACAATTAATGAAAATGCAATCAAACTGTTTTGCAAAGCTACCGGAATACCTAATTTGCAACTTTTCTTAATAATATTGCCATTTAATTTTATGTTTTTCTTTTTTAATTTAAAATATGTATTACTCTTGTATGCATAAATAATACATGCCAAAGCTGAAATAAGCTGTGAAAAAGCCGTTGCCACACCTGCGCCAACAACGCCCCAGCCAAAGCTTAATACAAAAATCAAGTCCAATATAACATTTAAAACACTTGCCACAATAAGGAAAATCAAAGGTGTCTTTGAATCTCCCAATGCTCTAAGTATACCTGACACGCCATTATAAAAACCTACGCACACAATACCAATTGATACTACCTTAAGGTATGCCACTGCATCATTAAGAATAACCGGGTCTGTGTCAAGCAAAACAAGAATAGGTCTTGCAGTTACAAAACCAATAATTGCCATAATTACAGAACATATTGTAATAATCCAAATTGAATTTCCGATTGCATCCTTAACTTTTTCTTCATCGCCAAAACCAAAATACTGGGCAACAATAATACCAATACCTACTGAAAGTCCTGCTACCAATGAGAAAAAGAAAAAATTAAGTGAATTAGTTGTACCGATTGCGCCTAACGCATTCGCCCCAACAAAGTTACCTACAATAATGGAATCCACCATATTGTACAACTGCTGAAATATATTTCCTACTAAAAGGGGAAGGGAGAACTGAATTAACAGTTGCATCGGATTTCCCTTAGTCATGTCCTTTACAAATTTATTTTGTTTTTCCAATTTAATACCTCTTCTTATGTAAATACTGCAAAACTAATTTTGCGTCAAAAAATTTTGCTTCCATACTTAAACTCCCATTTTAAACATTTATTGTGCGATTTGAGACCTGCTTTGCACTCCCTCAATTCTAAAATGTGAAGAACCCTACTACACCGCACAGAATCCCTACCAATGCACCTACAATAACATCTTTAGGAAAATGAACCCCGCTTATAACTCTTACAATTGCAATAATTAAACCGCAAACAAAAACAATTATTCCAAGTGGAATCTCTCCTATGTAAAGAAAAGCCATTCCTATGATAAACGCAGAAAAAACATGTCTACTAGGCATAGACTCCCCTTTTTTATTCTTTTCTATAATAGGCTTAAAATCATACATAGTATATGGGCGCTCACTGTTAATAAATCTTCTGACAATGCTTACAAGAATAAAACTTATGGCTGTTACAGCCACAAACCTTGCAAGTCCTTTATTTTTCTCGTCAAAAAGAATTATAATGCCAACAACATACGCCATATATACAATTTTTGTGGCAATGGAATTAATAAACTTAACTATTTTCTCGCCATTTTTTAATCCTCTTATGCCATCTGTTATTTTCCTATAAGTCTGCTGATTCATGTTCACCTCTACTGCTTTCTTGCAAGCTTATATTCGTCACCATATGAAAAATATGGACATGTTGCCTTTTTAAACTGCATAAGCATTGCAAGGTCATCTTCATCCATGCTTACAACACAGGCGTACTCTTCATATTCTTCATCATAAACATAGTTACTACAAAACTCACAGCTATACTGTCCACTCATTTTAACTACCTTTGCCTTTCTTTTGCAAAACTAAAGGTTGAAATTCATCTTAAGCAAATCCAAGACATTCTTTCAACCTTTATAATTAATCTAATTTGTAAATACAATATTAGTCTTTAAAATCCAAATTGAAGCCTGTAATGTTTTACAACTTATTTGTATTCTTCAGCTAACTTCTTAAATGCAGGCAAAGCATCTTCAATCTGCTTAGTCTGTACACAATAAGATACTCTGATATATCCCGGTGTACCAAAACTGTCTGCAGGAACTAATAATAATTCATGTTCCTTAGCCTTTTCGCAGAATTCATGTGAATCATCACACATTGCCTTAACGAACAAATAAAAAGCTCCATCAGGGTAAACACACTCGTAACCCATCCCTGTTAAGCTGTTATATAAAAGATCTCTATTAGTCTTATAAATTGAAATATCTGATGTAGCATCAAGACACTTTTCAATAACTCTCTGATACATACTTGAAGCACAAACATAACCTAAAGCTCTTCCTGCACCACAAACTGCTGCATAAGCATCTTCTTCATCATCCATATCCGGTGAAACGGCAATATAACCAATACGTTCACCAGGAAGTGACAAAGCCTTGCTGTATGAATAACATACGAAAGTATTGTGATAATAATTAATTATGTATGGAACTTCAATATCATCATAAACCAATTCTCTATATGGTTCATCTGTAATAACAAAAATGCTATGACCGTATTCTTTTTCTTTCTTTCTTAAAAGGTCACACATTTTTTCAATTGTTTCCTTTGTGTAAACAACACCTGAAGGATTGTTAGGTGAATTAATAATAACTGCTTTAGTTTTTTCATTAATTGCAGCTTCAAACTTCTCCATATCAATCTGGAAAGTCTTATCTTCTGACTGAACTGCAACAAGCTTAGCACCTGTTCTTTCAATGAAAACGCCATATTCAGGGAAGTAAGGTGTAAATGCAATACATTCTTCGCCCGGTAACATAATAGCATTTAAAACTATAGTAAGTGATGATGCCGCACCACATGTCATGTAAATATGATTGGCTGTAAGCTTAGTTCCAAATCTACCATTAATGTAATCTGAAATACTCTGTCTTACATGAGCATCACCCTGTGCTGATGTGTAGCCATGAAGTGCCACTGAATCAAAATTGTCAACCAAATCCTTAATAGTGTCATCAACAATCTTTGGAGCCGGAACGCTTGGATTTCCTATACTAAAATCAAATACATTTTCTGCTCCTATTTCTGCCTTACGCTTATTACCATATTCAAAAATCTCTCTGATTTCTGAACGTACCTTTCCTAACTTAACTAATGACTCTGAATACATCATATTCTCCTTCCTGCTGTCTGATACATAATCCATTACATATCCGTATTTATCATTTAAGTATGCTATTAAATTCTGTTATATCTTTCAAACATCTTCTTAATTGCTTATTACCCCTTAAGAATATGCTTAAACTCTCTTTCATTTTCACGCTTCATGTCACGCTTTGCAATATCCTGACGCTTGTCATATAACTTCTTGCCTCGTGCCAGGCCAATCTCAACTTTTACAAGGCTTCCTTTAAAATAAACCTGTAAAGGTACTAATGTCAATCCCTTTTCGTTAAGCTTTCCAACTAATTTATTAATTTCATATTTATGAAGCATAAGTTTCTTTGGTCTTAATGGATCCTTATTAAAAATATTTCCTTTTTCATAAGGATTAATATGCATTCCATAAATAATAACTTCGCCATTGTCTATTCTTACAAAAGACTCTTTAATACTACAATGTCCCTGTCTAAGCGACTTAACTTCTGTACCGTGAAGCACAATCCCTGCTTCGTAAGTATCTTCTATAAAATAGTCGTGTCTGGCTTTTTTATTACTTGCTATAACTCTAACTGAACCTTTTGCCATTACATCTCCTTTATTATGATAAAATAAACTCTATTATTCTTATAAAATAAAATTCTTTCTTTTGATAAGCAAAATCTATCATTCTGCCAAACTAAAATCAATAGTTCTTGCAACCTTGTCGGCCGCTTCTACTCTAATCTTTACTTTCTGACCTAACTTGTAAGTCTTCTTTGTTCTCTCACCTGTCATTGAATAAGTATTTTCATCATAAATATAATGATCATCCATCATATTTGAAACATGAATAAGACCTTCAACTGTATTAGGAAGTTCAACATAAATTCCAAAGTTTGTTACCCCGGAAATTACTCCTTCGTATTCTTCGCCAATATAGCCCATCATATACTCTGCCTTCTTTAACTTTTCAGTATCTCTCTCGGCATCATCTGCTCTTCTTTCAGTAATTGAGCAGTTCTTTGTAACCTCCGGCAAAATATGATTAAAGTGAGAAATATGCTTGTCTGTAAGCTTATTATTTAAAGCTTCCTTAATTATTCTATGAATCTGAAGGTCGGGATATCTTCTGATTGGTGAAGTAAAATGACAATAATACTTAGCTGCCAATCCAAAATGTCCCTTGCACTCAGGAGTATATTCTGCACGCTTCATTGAACGAAGAGTAATTCTACTAATAAGTGCCTCTTCAGGAGTTCCTTCAATATTCTTTAATAATTTCTGAAGTTCCTTTGGATGAATCTGTTCTTTTGACATTTTTACAGAATATCCAAAGTTGTTTATAAATGTTGTAAGCTGTGAAACTTTTTCCATATCAGGCTCTTCATGATTTCTGTATACGAAAGGAAGCTGTCTCCAATAAAAATCTTCAGCTATTGTTTCGTTAGCTGCCAACATAAAATCTTCAATAATCTTTGTTGCCTTATTTCTGTCATAAGGCTCAATGGAAATAGGCTTTCCACCTTGATTTAATTTAATTTTGCATTCAGGGAATTCAAAATCAATTGCCCCTCTCTTGTATCTTCTTTCTCTAAGAATTTCAGACAATTCTGCCATTAATTCAAACATTGGAACCAAATCCTTATAACGCTCCATTGTTTCAGGATTTTTATCAACAATAATCTCCTTAACTGCTGTATATGTCATTCTTTCATTAACATTAATAAGTGATTCCACTATCTCGTGGTCAATAATTTCACCTTTTTCGTTAATCTTCATAATGCAACTTAAAGCAAGTCTGTCAACATCATGATTCAATGAGCAGATTCCGTTAGAAAGCTTGTGTGGAATCATTGGAATAACCCTGTCTACAAGATAAACACTTGTACCACGTTTCACTGCTTCTTTGTCAAGTGGTGAATTCTCTGTTACATAATGTGATACATCGGCAATGTGAACACCTAATGTATAAATTCCATCTTCTTTAGTTAAAGTAACTGCATCATCAAGATCCTTTGCATCCTCACCGTCAATTGTAACTGTCTGCCAATCTCTAATGTCCTTTCTTCCAACCTTGTCTTCTTCCGGAACTTCATCAGGAATATTCTCAATCTGCTTCATTACTTCTTCCGGAAACTCTGTTGGTATATCATAGTTCTTTACAATAGAAATAATGTCAACTCCCGGATCATTAATGTGACCAATTATCTCTATAATCTTGCCTTCCGGCTTTCTGCCGTTAGTACCATAATCAGTAATCTGAACTACAACCTTATGACCTGTAACAGCTCCCATAGTATCTTTTCCCGGAATATAAATGTCCTGAGCAATCTTCTGATTATCAGGAAGCACATATCCGAAAGTCTTTGACTTCTGAAAATATCCTACAACCTGCTGAATCTCGTGTGAAAGCACCTTTACAACTCTTGCTTCCTTACGTTTACCTGTCTGGCTATCCTCAACCTGAATAAGAACCATATCATGATGAAAAGCTCCGTTAACCTTATCCTCCGGAATAAAGTAATCTTCATCCTGTCCTTCAACTTCAACGAAGCCGAAACCTCTATCATTACTTATAAAGTAACCTTCTATATAATGTTCCTTTGTAATAACATACTTGCCCTTCTTGGTTATTGAAATCTTTCTCTCTTCCAATAACTCAGAAAGCACTTCCTCTAACTGGTCCCTGTTCTCTTTTGTAATGTTTAAAACCACTGCAAGTTCCTTGAACTTCATTGGTATATATGTCTTGTCATTCATAAGTTCGAGAATGACCTTCTTCTTTTTCTCCATTATATCGTTCATAATTATTCTCCTATATGGTATGTGTGACACATACCTTGTAATAAAAATTAACCTTGCTCTTTTCTTTTAATAACTTTATTAAATTTGTCTTGTTTCTATATTAATATTATAATCCTTTTTTTCTCTTGTGTATCTATTTTTTATAGTTTTTCTTGTTTATATAGAAAAAAGGTGTAGAAACCTACACCTTTTAATGGACTAATTATTATTTCAAATTAATATCCTAAGAATTTCATATTAAGTACAATTGCGATTACAAAGAATAATACTACGAAAACCTTTGTTGCTTTTTCAAGCTTTCCTTCCATAGAACGTCCTTTGTTCTTTCCCCAATATGAGTCAGCAGCACCACTGATTGCACCAGTTAATCCTGCCTGCTTTCCTTCCTGAAGTAAGATTACTACTGTTATTGCTAAGCATATTAATACAAATACTACTGTAAGTACTCTTAATAATGTCATGAGTCTCCACCTCCTATAACGCATTCAAACATAATGATTCTAGCATATATAGATGGTAAAATCAAGTAAAATTATTAGAGTTCCGTTTCGAAATCAGAAGGAATTATCTTTTATTTTATTGTTAGCATTTCTTCTATTCTAATCAACTGGTTGTATTTTGCAGTTCTTTCACCACGGCAAGGTGCTCCTGTTTTGATATAGCCTGTGTTTAGGGCAACGGCAAGGTCGGCTATTGTGGTGTCTTCCGTTTCGCCCGAACGATGTGACATTATGGCGATATAACCCTGACTTTGTGCCATACGTACTGCCTCGATTGTCTCCATCACACTACCGATTTGGTTTGGTTTTATAAGGATTGCGTTAGCACACTTTTCATCAATTCCTTTTTTGAGCCTTGCCACATTAGTAACAAAAAGATCATCTCCAACTAATCGGATTTTGTCGCCAAGGGCAGCGGTTATTTTTTTCCAGCCTTCCCAATCTTCCTCATCCAGTGGATCTTCTATTGAAAAAATTGGATAATTGGTTACGATATCTTCCCACAACGAAATAAGCTGATCTGTGTCCATTTCTACATTTTTCTTTGGCATACGATAATGACCTTTCCTGTCACTCTTCCACTCAGAAGCAGCCACGTCAAGGGAAATCATAAAATCCTTGCCCGGTCTGTAACCTGCATCAATTATGGCAGCCATAATCAAGTCAAGTGCTTCTTCCTCGCCTGAAAGATTTGGTGCAAAGCCGCCTTCATCCCCTACGGCAACTGAAAGATTATCTTTCTTTAACAATTTTTTCAAGCAAGTATAAACTTCCGCACACCATCTAATGCCCTCCTTGACAGACTGCGCGCCCACTGGAAGAATCATAAATTCCTGAACGTCAATATTGTTAGAAGCATGCGCCCCGCCGTTTAGGATATTCATCATTGGAATTGGCATTTTTTCTCCACAAATCCCACCAATGTATTGATATTCTGGGAGTTTCAAAGCCTTGGCGCAAGCTTTCATATTCGCCATGGACACTGCAAGAATAGCATTTGCTCCCAACTTCTTTTTGTTTTCGGTTCCATCAATGGCAATCATTGTGCTGTCAATTTTTCTCTGATTCAGGCCATTCATTCCCTCCAAAGCAGGATAAATCTCCTTATTAATATTCTCCACAGCCTGCGACACACCGGCACCGTTGTATCTCTTGTCGCCATCGCGTAGCTCCATCGCCTCAAACTTTCCTGTTGACGCTCCTGAAGGCACGTCTGCTATTGCAGTAAAAAGCTCCCCAGCCTTACCGTCTGCCTTTACCGTTACCTGTGCCTCAACAGTAGGATTGCCTCTTGAATCCAAAACCTCGCGACCTCTTATATCAACAATTTTCAAATACTTATACATAAAAAACCTCCAAAATACACTTTTTAATCAGTATGCGTATTTTGGAGATTTTTATTAATAATCTAAATTTGTTTTTACTCTATTATTTTGTATTTCTTCATCAGTTCTCTCTGATATTCTTCATCGCTTGTCGACTTTTCAAGCTCTTCATATTTCTTTTCTGATAATAATGCTTTGTTTAACTTGTTTATATTTCTACGCTCTTCCTCTCGACCATTCCTAAACTGCTTATCCAATTCCATCTGATATGACATATACTCTCGCCTCCACTGTTTATTGTTTCTGGCTTCAAACACTTTCCTGTCTATGTCCTTTGCAAGTTGACTTTCGGGTTCTCTGCCATCAAAATTTGTACATAAGCAAAAAGCCACTACGCTTCCGTCTCCGTTAGCATAGCGACTTTTGTATAACCATATTTATAGAATTTCAATTATCAATTGTTCTATTAATCTCCTAATAACTATTAGTTGGCTATATATCACTTAATTGATATATTGTACTAATTCTATTATTTATCATTTAATGATTCTCTTATTATTTTTCAATTAATGATTTTCCTGTCATTTCTTTTGGCTGTTCCATTCCCATTAATTCGATTAATGTAGGAACGATGTCTGCTAACACTCCACCTTCTCTTAATTTGTATGATGGATCAGCGTTTACAAGAATAAATGGTACAGGGTTTGTTGTATGTGCTGTAAATGGTTCGCCTGTTTCATAGTCAATTAACTGTTCAGCGTTTCCGTGGTCAGCACAGATGAACATCTGTCCGTCTACTTCTTTGATTGCATCTACTACTTTGCCTACACATTCGTCAATTGTTTCTACTGCTTTTACTGCAGCTTCAACGATTCCTGTATGACCAACCATATCAGGGTTAGCGAAGTTTGTAATGATTACATCGTATTTTTCTGATTTGATGGCTTCTACCATCTTTTCGCATACCTTTGGTGCGCTCATTTCAGGCTTCTGATCATATGTTGCAACTTCCTTAGGTGAAGGAACAAGGATTCTGTCTTCGCCTTCGTTTGGTTCTTCAACACCACCGTTAAAGAAGAATGTTACGTGTGCGTATTTTTCTGTTTCAGCAATTCTTGCCTGCTTCATATTGTGAGCTGCAAGGTATTCACCAAATGTATTTTTAACTTCTACTTTCTTGAATGCAATTAATTTGTTAGGAATTGTTACATCATATTCTGTAAAGCATACGAATGTAAGGTCTAATTTCTTTTCTCTTGCAAAACCGTCAAAATCATCTGCACAGAAAGCTCTTGTAATCTGACGGGCACGGTCAGGTCTAAAGTTACAGAATACTACTGAGTCACCGTCTGTAATTGTAGCTACAGGCTGTCCATCTTTCTTAATTACTGTAGGAAGAACGAATTCATCTGTAACGTCTTTAGCATATGAATTCTTAATAGCCTGAACAGGATCTGTTTCTTCAACACCTTCACCCTTTGTCATTGCTACATATGCTTTTTCTTCTCTATCCCAGTTGTTATCTCTGTCCATTGCATAATAACGACCTGAAATTGTAGCAACTTCACCAACACCGATTTCAGCCATCTTGTCTACCATCTGCTGCATATATTCTGCTGCTGATGCAGGAGGTGTATCTCTACCATCTAAGAATGCATGTACATAAACTTTTTCGAGGCCAAATTTCTTAGCCATTTCAAGTGTTCCATACATATGTGTAATATGGCTGTGAACACCACCGTCTGATAAAAGTCCGAAAATATGAAGAGCACTGTTATTCTTCTTTGCATTTTCCATTGCTTTTACTAATTCTTCATTTTCAAAGAATGTTCCATCTTCTATTTCTTTTGTAATTCTTGTTAATTCCTGATATACAATTCTTCCTGCACCCATGTTAAGATGTCCAACTTCTGAGTTACCCATCTGTCCTTCAGGAAGTCCTACTGCCATGCCACTAGCCTGTCCTTTTACAAATGGATATTCAGCCATAAGTTTATCCATAACAGGTGTGTTAGCTAATGCTACTGCGTTGCCTTCTTTTTTGTCATTCAAACCATAACCATCTAATATTAATAATACTGTAGGTTTCTTGCTCATTGTCTTATCTCCTTTTTAATATATTTATAATCCATAAGAGATTATTTGCTTATTTATGTTTACTCCAACGGCATTAGATCTTGATCTTTCTCCTGACCCCTTAAAATACAAAATATCATATCCATGGAATATGCTATTCATATCATAACCGCAATCAGAAACTTTATTATCAAGCATTGCCTTTGTTTCTTCCTTTGTTATTTTCATTCCAACTTTTTTGTAGTTACTTCCGCCACCTACATTCTGCTGGATACAGAAATATACAGGATTTCTCTTAATCTTTGTAAAAGTATTTCCTGTAATATTAATTTCTTCAATGCCACCTCCTGAAATGGCATGTGCACCTGAGCTATAGCTCTTCTTTGATGAATTACCAATATTGGTGAACTTGTTATTTTCAATCTTTGTATTCTTCCAGTTTAAAACAAAAACTCCATTATCATGAATATTCTTAAATTCATTATTTCTTATTGTTATATTCTGATGATAGATATTTTCACCTTTGCTGTTTTGTGAATACTTATGTGTTCCAATACCTCTTGTTGTACTGTCAAAAACATTATTTTCAACTGTAACATTATAGCATGGTGTTTTGTCTTTCTTAACCCAATCAAGTGGCAATCCATGAGTTGCCTTGTCTGCCAAGTCAATATTAATTGCTTCTTTCATATAGTACTTTTCTCTAGTACTCTTTTTAGACTTTCCAAAATAGCAATCATGTATATTAACATCTTTTGAACCATTAACTTCGACATAATGATTTCCATTCTGGTTCTTAAATGTTATTCCTGAAATATCAATATTCTTATTATGTGCGGCAACAATTGTAATTCCTGCAATGTTGTCCATATCGAATGTTACCTTGCCTTTGGCCTTGAATGTAACATTCTTTGCACCTTTATATTTCCCTATACTATTCTTTTTTTTGCTCTTACTTCTTGGACAAATCTGCCACATTGATCCTGATGCCTTGTAGTTTGTTCCTGTTTTGTTTATTTTTTTAAATACTACACCATTCTCAAACACTACTTTTGTATTGGATGGCACATAAATGGCATTTGATATATAATATGTTCCCTTCTTTATTGTAAGGGTTCCCCCACCTGCTTTTTCCATCTTGTCTAAAAATGCATTTAATCCAAGATAATGTTTTGTATATTTTGTTGTTATTGTTCTAAAGCTCTTTTTTGACTGTTTTTCTACTTTTGATGGGGTAACTTTAAAATTCTTCTTTGCATATGTATTAGTTTGAAATGCAAAAGTTATTCCACACACAGCAACTACCATAACTGCTGTTTTTATTATTTTGTTTTTTAGTTTCATTTTTTACCCTTCATTAAACAAGACAGAATGCCAACTAGTGGCATTCCGTCTCATATATATACTTATTTATTATAGTTAACAATCTTGCCAAAATCTGGTTTTAAGCTTGCACCACCTACTAAACCACCATCAATGTCAGGTTTAGCAAGTAATTCTGCTGCATTTCCGGCATTCATTGATCCGCCATACTGAATTCTAATTGCTTCAGCTGTAGCTTCATCATATACTTCTTTGATACATTCTCTGATAGCTGCACAGATTTCTTCTGCCTGATCAGATGTAGCTGTCTTACCTGTTCCAATAGCCCAAATTGGTTCATAAGCGATAACTGCTTCCTTAGCCTGATCTGCTGTTACATTTAAGAATGCAATCTTAATCTGCTGACGGATAAAGTCTACTGCAATACCCTGTTCTCTCTGTTCAAGAGTTTCACCACAGCAGATGATTGGTGTAATACCATGTTCGAAAGCTTTTAATACTTTCTTGTTTACTGTTTCATCTGTTTCAGCAAAGTATTCTCTTCTTTCTGAATGTCCGATGATAACGTATTTTACTCCAACATCTGTTAACATGTTAGGAGCGATTTCTCCTGTATATGCACCACTTTCTTCAAAGTACATATTTTCAGCACCAATGTTGATGTTTGTGCCTTTAGCTGCTTCCATAGCTGGAACAATGCTAATAGCTGGTACGCAGAATACTACGTCAACATCTTCATTCTGTACTAATGGTTTTAATTCATTAATTAAAGCAACTGCTTCGCTAGGAGTTTTATTCATTTTCCAGTTGCCTGCGATAATTTTCTTTCTCATGTTAATGTCTCCTCTATATTTAATGTCCTTATCTTATTGATGCTCTGCTTCAATAAGCACGCTGGCATTCGCCAGCTTCACAAAAATCAATCTAAGAACAATGAATGCGAACATTCATTGTTCTTGATTTGTTTTTGTGTAAATGGACTCATTTGCCTTAGCTCTACTTGTCGTTAGCTGCTACTACACCTGGTAAATCTTTTCCTTCAAGGAATTCAAGTGAAGCTCCACCACCTGTTGAGATGTGTGTCATCTTATCACCGAAACCAAGGTTGTTTACAGCTGCTGCTGAATCACCACCACCGATGATTGTTGTAGCATCTGTATCAGCTAAAGCTTTAGCTACTGCAATAGTACCTGCTGCAAGGCAAGGGTTTTCTGAAACGCCCATAGGTCCGTTCCATACTACTGTCTTAGCGTTCTTAACTGCATCAGCGAATAACTCACGAGTCTTAGGTCCAATATCAAGTCCTTCTTTGTCATCAGGAATTGCGTTTGTTGGAACGATCATTGTTTCGATTTCAGCATCGATAGGATTTGGGAATCCGTCAGCAGCTACTGTATCGATAGGAAGTAATAATTTCTTTCCTAATTCTTCTGCTTTCTTCATCATGTCAAGACAGTAATCTAACTTAGAATCATCTACTAATGAAATACCAACTTTTCCACCCTGAGCTTTGATGAATGTATATGCCATACCACCACCAATGATAAGTGTATCGCACTTTTCAAGTAAGTTGTTGATTACATTAAGCTTATCAGCAACCTTAGCACCACCAAGGATAGCTACGAATGGTCTTACCGGATTGTTTACTGCATTTCCAAGGAAATCGATTTCTTTCTGCATTAAGTATCCAACTACTGCTGTGTCAACATATTTTGTCACACCAACGTTTGAGCAGTGTGCTCTATGAGCTGTACCGAATGCATCGTTTACAAATACATCACAAAGTGAAGCTAATTCTTTGCTGAATGCTTCGCCGTTCTTTGTTTCTTCTGCACGGTAACGTGTATTTTCAAGAAGAACTACATCTCCATCATTCATTGCTTCTACAGCAGCCTTTGCGTTTGGTCCTACTACTTCAGGATCAGCAGCAAACTTAACTTCCTGACCTAATAATTCAGTAAGTCTCTTAGCAACTGGTGCAAGTGATAATTCAGGCTTTGGTTCTCCCTTTGGTTTTCCAAGATGTGAGCAAAGAATAACTTTTCCACCATCTCCGATTAATTTTTTGATTGTTGGAAGAGCTGCAACAAGACGGTTTTCGTCTGTGATAACTCCTTCTTTTAAAGGTACGTTAAAATCGCAACGAACTAAAACTCTCTTGCCTTTAACGTTAATATCATCTACTGATTTTTTGTTAAGCATAAATTTGCTCCTTTCATTGATTTAATCTTTTTAGATTTATCCGTTTTATTCTGTGGCTGTTTGTAATCTCAATTATAAGCTCTCACTTCTTACAAAGTTTTACCCATTATTCATTCTAAGATAATTTGCCACTCTAAAAGAAAAGGTCCGGCCCAATCAGCCGGACCCTTTTTGGATCTAATAATAAATATCAGAAATTAAGCTAATTCTGAGAAGTATTTGATTGTTCTAACCATCTGGCTTGTGTATGAGTTTTCGTTATCATACCATGAAACAACCTGTACTTCATAAGTATCTTCGTCAACCTTTGATACCATTGTCTGTGTAGCATCAAATAATGAACCATATCTCATTCCTACGATATCGCTTGATACGATTTCATCTTCGTTGTATCCGTATGATTCGTTTGAAGCTGCCTTCATAGCTGCGTTGATACCTTCAACTGTGATATCTTTTCCTTTAACTACAGCTGTAAGAACTGTTGTTGAACCTGTTGGAACAGGAACTCTCTGTGCAGAACCGATTAATTTTCCGTTTAATTCTGGAATAACTAATCCGATAGCTTTTGCAGCACCTGTTGAGTTAGGAACGATATTAACTGCTGCAGCTCTTGATCTTCTTAAATCACCTTTTCTCTGTGGTCCATCAAGAGTCATCTGGTCACCTGTGTAAGCATGAATTGTTAACATGATACCACTCTGGATTGGAGCGTATTTGTTAAGAGCATCAGCCATAGGTGCTAAACAGTTTGTTGTACATGAAGCTGCAGAAATGATTGTATCTTCTGCCTTAAGTGTATTGTGGTTTGTATTGTAAACGATTGTTGGAAGATCGTTTCCAGCTGGAGCTGAGATAACAACCTTACGAGCACCAGCATCGATATGAGCCTGTGCTTTAGCCTTTGATGTATAGAAACCTGTACATTCTAATACAACGTCTACGTTTAATTCGCCCCAAGGACATTTTGAAGCATCAGCTTCTGCATAGATTTTGATTTCTTTTCCATCAACGATGATTGAATCATCTGTAGCTGAAACTGTATCAGCCTTTTCATATTTACCCTGTGATGAATCATACTTTAATAAGTGAGCTAACATCTTTGGGCTTGTTAAATCGTTAATAGCTACTACTTCATAGCCTTCTGCTCCGAACATCTGTCTGAATGCAAGACGTCCAATACGTCCGAAACCGTTAATTGCAACTTTTACTGACATTTAATTGTCCTCCTATAATAAGTTTTTTTGCTATTGTTAATTTTCATTAACCTATGCTTATTTTACATAATAAGTTTGCAAATATCAAGTTGTTTTTGCTTATTTTTTGGTTTTTTGTTAAATTTTTGTCAAATTAGCAAAATTGATACGATTTTATGAGATTACGGATTACCAACTTCTTTTTTCTGTGACTACCGTAATTATCTAATTTATGCTAATATTTAACTAGCTCAGGCACATTATCAACTTATATTCATACACAGAAAGGACTTTACTATGTTTTCAGATTACCATGTACACAGCAGTTTTTCTTTTGATTCCGAGGAATCTCCTAGGGCTATTGTTGAGAAAGCCATTGCTCTTGGCATGAAACAGATTTGTTTTACTGACCATCAGGACTTTAATTGGCCAATTGAGGGGGAATCGCCTTATATTGATTTTCCCAAATATTTTGAAGCTTTGAATTCTTTAAGGAATGAATATTCTTCCAAAATCAATATTTTAAAAGGTGTTGAGCTGGGGCTTACTTCTGACAATTTTTCTTTGTGCCATAAGCTTCTTGATTCCTACGATTTTGATTTTGTCATTGGCTCCTGTCATATTGTTGACCAAATGGATCCTTATTATGCAGAGTTTTGGGAAGGAAAAAATGACCGTGACTGTTTTGAACTTTATTTTAAAACTTTGTTAGATTCCTTGAAATTTTTTATAGGAAGAAACACTTGCACCACTCCCCGCACTGTCAACACTCTCGGGCATTTGGATTACATTGTCCGCTACAGTCCTAACAAGGATACTAATTACAGTGTGGCTGATTACATTGATGTTATAAATGAGATTTTGAAAATGATTATTGAAAATGATATTAAGTTGGAAATTAACACTTCAAACTTTTCTAAAGGATTTGATTTTCCAAATCCACACACGGATATAATTAGAAGATACAAGGAACTTGGTGGGCTTTATGTTACCGTAGGTTCCGATGCTCACAAAGCCCAATTTGTTGGTTCCGGTTTTGATTTGGTTGAAAAAATCGTTGAAAAATATAAATTAAAAGTTTTTACTATTTAAATTGCAATAACTTAATATTCTATTTTGACTTGATTTTATTAACAAATTTAAATTTGATTCTTAATTTTATCTGCAAAAAATAAATTTGATTTTTTACATGATTCTTCAACTTAATTTTCAGCTTTTTGCTCTTAGTTCTTTCACACCGGCTTTTAATTTTTCAACGGTGTAATCGATTTCTTTTCTTGTATTTTCATGGCCTATGGTTATTCGAATTGTTCCATAGGCTTTTTCTTTCGGTATTCCAAGGGCGCTTATTACGTGGGACGGCTTTTCTGCTGATGCAGCACAGGCTGAGCCGGCAGAAATACACACTCCTTCTTCATCCATTATTACTACCAGAGATGTTCCATTTATGCCATCAAAAGTAAAACTTGCGTTGCCTGGAAGTCTGTTTGTGTGATGACCGTTTAGACTTACGTTTGGAATTTCTCCAAGTATTCTTTTTACCATATAATCTCTTAGATTTTTCTCTTTATTGTAGCGGGCACTCATATTTCTCATAGAATCCTCAACTGCTGCCCCCATTCCTATTATTCCGGCCACATTTTCCGTTCCACCTCTTTTGCCCTTTTCCTGACCACCGCCATAAATCAAGGGCATCATTTCCTTTGGATTTCTCACGTAAAGAAAACCTACGCCTTTAGGTCCGTTAAATTTGTGACTGCTGGCACTAAGCATATCCACTCCAAGATAATTTACATCTATTGGTATGTGTCCAAAAGCCTGAACTGCATCAGTATGAAACAGAACTCCTTTCCTATGTGCCACCATTGCTATATTTCTAATAGGCTCAATTGTTCCGATTTCATTGTTTGCTAACATAATCGAAACCAGCGAAGTTCTCACAGGATTTTCAAATCCGTCTTTGTAATCAGTTTTAATTTGCTCCATATCCACAAAACCGTCTTTGTCAACGTCTACATATGTGACTTTTATTCCTTCATTTTCAAGCTGTTTGCATTTATTTAAAATAGCGTGATGCTCTATTTTTGACGTTATAATGTGATTACCTAAATATGCGCCGTTGTCCAAAACCCAATTGTCCGACTCGGTTCCCCCTGAAGTAAAAAAAATATTTTCAGGTTTGCAGTTTAACGATTTTGCAATTGTCCATCTTACCTTTTCAACCTGCTCCCTTGTCTTTCTTCCTATGGAATAAATTCCTGACGGATTGCCATATTCTTCTTTTAAATAAGGTTCCATTGCTTTAACAGCTTTTTCACATATTTTTGTGGTAGCTGCGTTATCTAAATAAATCATATTATTCTCCCATTTTTCGTTTTATGTTCAAATTTTAGTTTTTTTCTAAACAATTGATTGTCTGCCCTTTTTATGTTGTTATAATTATTGTTTTTGCATAATTCCTGTTTTTTTGAATATTTTATATAAATGCGTTTCAGGCAGTACACTATGCTTAACAAAAATCCAATTATTAAAGGCACTATTATTCTCACCATAGCTAGTCTTTTAAGCAGAATAATAGGCTTCTTATATAGAATATTCCTTTCTAACCTAATAGGTGCTAAAGGTATGGGAGTTTTTCAATTAATTTTTCCTGTACTTGTTTTTTGCATTGCCCTAAGTTGCGGTGGAATCCAAATTGCTGTTTCACGCTTTGTTGCTGAAAGCAAAAGTAGAAAGGAATGTTTTCTTGTGCTTATCAGCAGTATTATTATGTCACTTAGTCTTTCTTTTATTACCTTGGGAATTTTGTATTTTTTCGCTGAGCCTGTTTCTTTATTTATTATAAAAAACAAAAGTTGTACTGAGCTGTTGAAATACGCCTCTTTCACTATTCCACTTGCCACTTTTCACGCCTGCATAACGGGTTATTATTTAGGTTTCAAAAAAACTTTTGTTCCAGCCTGGTCAGGTGTTGTTGAGCAGATTGCAAAAGTTATTTCACTTTTTATCTTATGGCTTGTATGGGTTGAAAAAGGTATTTCCATTACTCCTGTAATTGCAGTTTATTCCATGGTTATTTCTGAATTGTGCGGGGTTATTTTTTGTTTGATTGCAATATTTGGTGAACGTTTTTTTGCTTTTAAGATATCTGAAATATTTTCCGTAATGAAGAAAATGTTTTCTGTTTCTTATGTTTTGACTTTGAACAAAATAATGCTTACTTTTTTACAGACTTTAGAAGCTGTTATTTTTCCAACTGTACTTTTAAAAAGCGGGTTATCCCTGTCCGATTCTTTAAGCATTTATGGAATTTTAACCGGAATGGCCCTTCCGGTGGTTACTTTTCCTTCTGCCATAAACACTTCCGTTTCCACTATGTTGCTTCCTACCATAGCAGGTGCAAATTCCGGAAACGACGTTTCAGGCATAAAAAAAACAACAGAATATTCTATTTGGTTTTCTATGATTACGGGAATTTTCTGTGTTGGTGTTTTTCTTTTTTATGGCGATTTTATTGGAACAAATATTTTCAGGCAGCCTCTTGCCGGCGAATACATAATGATTCTTGCCTGGCTTTGCCCTTTTCTCTATCTTTCCATTACACTTGGCTCCATCTTACACGGGCTGGGGCTTACTAATGCTGCCTTTATTCACAATGTTATTGGGGTTGTAATACGACTTGCCTCACTATGGTTCGGAGTTCCTGTTTTTGGGGTAGAAGGGTATCTGATTGGCTTGCTTATAAGTAATCTTGTTGTGACTTTGTTACATAGTTTTTATATTCATAAATATGTGGATTTTAACTTTTCGGCAATTGACAATATTATAAAGCCTACACTTTGGATTGCAATTGGTCTGATAATGGGAAAATTAGTTTCATACATATTTAGTTTTGCTGATTGCAAGGGATTAGTTTTTTGTATTTTTTCCGCAGGAATAAGCGGAGTGATAATAGTGATGGTGTTTGGATATTTTGTATGGCGTGAGAGTGTAAATTTAAAACAGTATAAAAATGGAGTATAAAAGCTCCATTTTTACACTGAAATATTATTTATTTGATTATCCCATGCTTCTTCATTTATTTTTATTTAAGTGTATAAACACTTACTTCTTGGTTAATCCATCTCTTTTTAGCTATTATAAAGTTTATAGTAAAACCCTCTCTTTTCAAGCAGTTCTTCGTGATTTCCCTGCTCGATTATTTTTCCATCCTTCATTACAAGAATTACGTCTGCTTCTTTTATTGTTGAAAGTCTATGGGCTACAATAAATGTAGTTCTGCCTTCCATCATTTTTGAAAATGCGTCCTGAATCTTTACTTCTGTTCTTGTGTCAATTGATGATGTGGCTTCGTCAAGTATTAGCATTGGTGGCAGACATAACATTACACGGGCTATACACAATAACTGTTTCTGTCCCTGTGAAAGACTGCCTCCGTCTTCACCTATTACTGTATCATATCCCTTTGGCAAACGCTTAATAAAGTTATGTGCATAGCTTGCTTTTGCTGCATTTTCTATTTCTTCATCAGTTGCATCAGGCTTTCCAAAAGCAATGTTTTCTCTTACCGTAGTATTTCTAAGCCATGTTTCCTGAAGAACCATTCCATAAGAGCTTCTTAAATTCTTTCTTGATATGTCTCGTATATCTTTTCCATCTATTGTAATTGAACCTTTGCCCACATCATAAAATCTCATCAAAAGATTTATGATTGTAGTTTTTCCACAACCTGTCGGTCCAACAATTGCAATTCTCTGACCAGGCTTTACGTGTAGATTTAAGTTTTCGATTAATTTTCTATCCGGCACATAAGAAAAATCAACATCATTAATGTCAACTCTACCTGCCTCAATATTCTGGAGCTGATTTTCACTTTCTTCCACATCAATCTCTTTTTCCTGATTAATAAGCGAAAAGATTTTTGCACCACAGGCAATGGCATTTTGAAGTTCCGTAACAACACCTGAAATCTCGTTAAAAGGCTTTGTGTACTGGTTGGCATAACTTAAGATTGTTGCAAGTCCACCTACAGTAATTCCTCCTGTCATAATTGCCACAAGACCGCCACTTATTGCAACTCCGGCGTAAACTATATTGTTAACAAATCTTGTACTTGGATTGGTTATTGATGAAAAGAAAGTTCCCTTCAAATAATATTTTGCCAATTCATCGTTGATTTCATCAAAATCCTGAACGGCTTTTTCTTCCTGTTCAAAAGCCTTAACAACTTTCTGACCGCTTATCATTTCATCAATAAACGCTGTCTGGCTGCCCCTTATTTCAGACTGTTTTCTAAACATTGAATACGTACGCTTTGCAATAAATCCCGCCACAAAAAACGATACAGGTGTAATACAAATAACAACCAACGCAATTTTCCAGTTAATCTGTAACATAAAAACAAGTGTTAAAACAATTGTGACAACACCTGTAAACAAGTTTGAAAATCCCATAAGTAAGCCGTCTGCTAACTGGTCTACGTCCGCAATTATACTACTTACAAGACTACCTGTTGAATGTGTATCCAAGTAAGCCAAAGGAAGTTTCTGTATTCTCTCAAAACTTTCCTGACGAATGTCTTTAATCACGTGATATGTGATTCTGTTGTTTAACAATCCCATAATCCACTGGGCAATTCCTGCAATTGCAGCGATTACAGCTATCTGCACTGCTATTTTCTCTAATCCCTGAAAGTCAACATTGCCTTTTGATACTATTTTGTCAGTTCCAAAACCAATTAGTTTTGGTACATAAAGTGACAAAACAACATAAACCAGGGCAAACAATAATGAACCTATTAACAAATGCCAATATTTTTTTATTCTTTTTAACAATTCCATAAGGGCCTGTTTTTGTGTCATATTATTTTCCATTTGACTGCCCTCCCTTTTTAAACTGTGATTGATAGATTTCCTGATATACTGAACAATCTTTAAGCAATTCATCGTGAGTTCCAAATCCTACAACTTTTCCATCATCAAGAACCACTATCCGGTCTGCATCCATAATTGACGCTGTTCTCTGAGAAACTACAAACAAAGTTATATCTTTAAGTGTCTTTATGTCACTTCTTAGTTTTGCATCAGTTGCATAATCAAGTGCTGATGAACTGTCATCAAGAATCAAAATCTTAGGCTTTTTAACCAACGCTCTTGCAATTGTAAGACGTTGTTTCTGCCCACCTGAGAAATTCTTTCCCTTTTGCGCCACTTCGCTATCAATTCCTTTATCTTTTTCTTTTACAAAATCGTAACTCTGAGATAATTTCAAAGCTTCCACTAATTCTTCCTCTGTAGCATTTTCATTACCCCAAAGCAAGTTGCTTCTTATTGTACCTTTAAACAATAATGCTTTTTGAGGTACAACTCCAATAATATCTTCCAGATTTTTTCTCTTATAATCTTTTGCGTCAATTCCAAAAATCTTAACTTTTCCTTCTGTAGGGTCATAAAATCTTGGAATCATATTAATTAATGAAGTCTTACCTGAACCGGTACCTCCTATAATGCCGATTGTCTGACCGGTCTTTGCCTTAAAATTAACATTTTCTATTGAACTTTCGCCTGCGCCCTGGTATTTCAAAGTAGCATTTTCAAATTCCACTGCAATGTCTTTGTTGTAGTTTTCCGGATTTTTTAATTTATTATCTGAATCATTTTCGCCGGCTAATTTACCAGTTCCATCATTTGAATTATTGTCATTAACTAAATTTAATTCAATATTTCCTTCTGCCATTCCCGGCTCAATATCAAAAATATCCTGTATTCTTCCTGAAGCTGCAAAAGCTTTTGTAAGATTTATAATAAGGTTTGCAAGCTTAATTAATTCAATAAGAATCTGCGACATATAGTTAACCAAGGCCACGACCTGTCCCTGTGTAAGGCTTCCTGTGTTAACTCTATCTCCACCTACCCACAAAATTCCAATGGTTGCAACGTTAATCACAATATAAGTTGCCGGGTTCATTAATGTTGAAATTCTTCCTGCAAAAAGCTGGAACTTTTCAAGTGTTACATTTTCCTCATTATATCTTGCAACTTCCTGTTCCTGTTTATTAAAAGCTCTAATCACTCGGACACCGTCAAGATTCTCTCTTGTACTTCCCATAACCTTGTCAAGTCTTGACTGAACTTTCTTATATAATGGAATTGTAATAAGCATAATTCCATAAACTATAACTGACAAAACCGGAATAGCCACAACAAAAACCATAGCCGTCTTTCCATCTACAAAGAATGCCATAATCATTGCGCCAAAAACAATAAACGGTGAACGAAGTAATAATCTTATGGCCATATTAACCTGAGTCTGCACAAGGTTAACATCAGATGTCATTCTTGTTATAAGTGTTGATGTTCCCTGATTGTCAAGCTGAGTGTAAGACAATTTTTGTATATGATCAAACAGTGAATGTCTAAGTTCTTTACCAAATCCTGCTGCTGCTTTTGCCGCAAAAAACTGTGCCGTAAGTGAAAAAGTCAAACCGCACGCTGCTAACAATAACAGCACACCTCCCATCTGCAAAACATAGGTTGTATCTCCCCTTCTGATACCATCATCAATAATTCTTGCTACAACTAAAGGAACCAGCAAATCAAAAATTGCTTCCATCATTTTAAATAATGGTGCCAGAAGCGATTCCTTTTTGTAGTTTTTTAGAAATCTTAAAATCTTCATAAAATTCTCCTGTTATATGATTACACTGCCAAAAGTACCAAATGCTAATCACAAATACTTTATAAATCTCTCATAACTCACTTGCTACTCAATGTAATCATTTTTATTATTAGTTATTTGTATGTTTTTGCCTAAATATTAAGTATAAGTTATATTTTGCCAAAAGACAATAAAGGTATGCATTTAAGGGCACAATCAACGATTATTCTTGACCTATCCACACTGACGTGCTAGTATTTAAATTAGTTATTTTTAGGATTATTTCCTATTAAAAATATATAATCAAATAAATTTCTATGAGGTGTACAAAATGAGTAAAAGTTTTAAAGATTTACTTGCACAGGTAGCTGAATGTCCTATGAAGAAGGTTGCTGTTGCCTGTGCTCAGGACGATGCAGTATTAGAAGCTGTTAAGGCAGCAAAGGAAAGACATATAGCTGATGCTATTTTAGTTGGTGATGAAGCTAAGATTAGAACAATCGCTGATGTTTTAAAAATGAATATTAACGAATTCGAAATTATTAATGTTGTTGATCCTATTGAAGCTGCAAGAACTGCTGTTAAGTTAGTTCATGACGGCAAAGCTGATATGTATATGAAAGGTCTTATTGATACAAAATCATTCTTAAAGAGTGTTTTAGATAAAGAAGTTGGTCTTAGAACTGACAAAACATTATCACACGTTTGCGTTTTTGAAATAAAAGGTATTGATCGTCTTTTATTCTTATCAGACGTTGCTTTTGTTCCTTATCCTGACCTTGATACAAAGGCTCAGATTATTAAGAATACAGTTGAAATTGCACATGCTTGTGGTATTGAATGTCCAAAGGTAGCTCCACTTGCAGCTGTTGAAGTTGTAAATCCAAAGATGCCTTGTACTGTAGAAGCTGATGAACTTACAAAGATGAACGAAGAAGGAAAGATTCCAGGTTGTATCGTTGACGGACCTCTTTCACTTGACCTTGCAATAGAACCTGAAGCAGCTTACCACAAAGGTACAACTGATAGAAAGATTGTTGGTGATGCTGATGTATTATTATTCCCTGACATTCATGCAGGAAACATCACATACAAAGCTTTAGTTCATACTGCTAAATGTGTTAACGGAAATATTTTAACAGGTACAAAAGCTCCTGTTATCTTAACATCACGTTCAGATGAATTCGAAGTAAAGGTTAACTCAATTGCACTTGCTGCAATCGTTGCTGAAAACCTTAAGTAATCTAATTTTTGATTTATAAAAACGGGCAATTGTTGTTTATTTAACTTTTGCCCATTGTGATAAATGACAATACATTTAATTTATTGGAGGTATAAAAATGTCATACAAAATTTTAATTATCAATCCTGGTTCTACTTCTACTAAGATTGGTGTATATGAAGATGAAACTCAGTTAATGGAAGAAACTCTTAGACATTCAACAGAAGAAATTGCAAAATATGATACGATTTACGATCAGAAAGATTTCCGTAAAGAAGTTATTTTAGATGTTCTTAAAGAAAAGAATGTTGACTTAAATGATATCGATGTTGTTGTAGGTCGTGGTGGTTTATTAAAACCAATCCCTGGTGGAACATATGCTACAACTCCTGAATTATTAGAAGACTTAAAGGTTGGAAAACAGGGACAGCATGCTTCAAACCTTGGTGGTATTTTAGCTTCAGAAATTGCTGCAGAAATCAATGTTCCTTCATACATTGTTGACCCGGTAGTTGTTGATGAATTAGCTGATGTTGCAAGATTATCAGGACATCCTCTTTTCCCAAGAACTTCTATTTTCCATGCTTTAAATCAGAAAGCTGTTGCAAAGAGATATGCAAAAGAAGTTGGCAAGAATTACGAAGACTTAAACTTAATCGTTGTTCATATGGGTGGCGGTGTTTCAGTTGGTGCTCATAAGAATGGTAAAGTTGTTGACGTTGCTAATGCATTAGATGGTGATGGTCCTTTCTCACCTGAACGTTCAGGCGGTCTTCCAACAGGTGCTTTAGTAAAAGCTTGCTTCAGTGGCAAATATACACAGGCAGAAGTTGGCAAGATGTTAAATGGTAACGGCGGTTTCAATGCTTATGTTGGTTCTAATGATATGAGAGATTTACTTAAAATGATCGAAGAAGGCGACAAAAAGGCTGAAGCTGTTGTTAATGCTTTCCACTATCAGTTATGTAAAGAAATCGGTGCCATGTCAGTAGTTCTTGGCGGAAAGGTTGACCAGATTATCTTAACAGGTGGTATTGCTTACAGTGCCAAGACACAGGCAGATATGAAGAATGCTGTTGAATGGATTGCCCCTGTAACTGTTTACCCTGGTGAAGATGAATTACTTGCACTTGCACAGGGTGCTTTAAGAGTTATGAATGGTGAAGAAGAAGCAAAGGTATACTAATCTTATACTTATTGCAGGAGATTATTTATATGAATAAAAAAAGATTATACAAGTCATCAAGAAACAAGAAAATATGTGGTGTATGCGGTGGTATCGCTGAATACCTTAACATGGACCCAACTGTTATAAGATTAATTACAGCAATTATTGCCTTAGCATGGGGTTCAGGAATCATCTTATACATTATTATGGCTTTTGTAATGCCTTATGATAATGAAATAACATATTAACTTGTTTTATTGTTGCATACATTGATTATAATATTTCTATAGCGTTGTGATTAGAATTGCAAAGCGATTCAATTAACGATTTATAGTTATAAAAAGGTGTTCAACTTATGGTTGGATACCTTTTTTGTTTGTTATTTTTCTAATGTACCCCGACATATTAAATTTTTCTTTTTTCGGGGTACTTTTTCCTGTTATTCAATTATTTTGTGACTTATTTTTCTTGTTATTTACGTTAAACGTACCCAGAAATTTACACTTTTTCATATATTGGGGTATTTCGTTCTTTTACAAAAACTTTATGTTGTATTTTATCGTTTTATTTTGTCAATTCCGTACCCCAAAATTTTCTATTTTTGTTATTTTGGGGTACATCACCACAACAAATACAATATTCAGGCTAGTTTGTGGTGTTTGTCTCTGCATTCTTATATTATATGTTACTTTTTTATTGTGTTTTCATCTGTAAAGCAACCACAACAATTGTTGTGATTGCTTTACTTTTCCCGCAAAAAAAAGCCTCCCACACCCTTCAGTATGAGAAGCTTTCTTAACTTCAATTCTTCCAAGACATAGTACATTTTAACTTATAACAAACCACAAACTTCCTTTATTATTTCAATGCATTATAATTCTCTGAATTTGCTTATTTCTTATAAATCGCTGCCTTGTAATAATATTTCCTATATTACTTCTTGTAAGCCACTGCCTTGTAATAACATTTCCTATATTACTTCTTGTAAGCCACTACCTTGTAGTAATATTTCTTATTACTCTTCTTTGCCTTGAATGTTGCTAATGACTTCTTAGTAATTGTCTTTACTTTCTTATACTTGCCGTTTTTCTTTGTGCTTCTGTATACTTTGTATCCTGTTGCACCTTTTACTTTCTTCCAGCTAAGTACTGTTCTGCCGGCTTTCTTCTTTGCCTTAACTTTCAACTTTTTAGCCTTTGGTGTTGCCTTTACTGTCTTTGAATCAACAGTTTCGCCCTTTTCGTTTACTGCAACTACTTTATAATAATACTTCTTGCCTGTCTTAACCTTCTTGTCTGTGTATTTTAATGATGTTGTTGTTGCAATGTTTACGAATTTGCTGTTCTTTCCGACTTTACGATATACCTGATATTTTGTAGCATTGTCAGCTTTTGTCCAAGTTAATTTAACTATATTGTAAGCTGTCTTTGCTACTTTTACTGTTGCAGGTGATAATTTCTTTGTAGGTGTATATCCTGAAGCATCAATTGTAGGTGTATCGTCCTTTGTGTAATCATCAACATAGTAGAACTTTATTGTGTCTCCTGCTTTTACTTTATAATCAGCAATTCCTACGTTTGGAGCCTTGCCGTTTACTGCGTACATCCAACCACTTCTTGGACCATTATCAAATTCACCAAGAGTTATTCCTGATGGTGTTTTGATTGCTGAAATGTAGTTAGTTGTTCCTTCTGATGAATAGCCGTTGTCTTTTAATGCTTTTGCAATTACATCTGATACTGTTGCACCGTTCTTTACTGTTACTGTAATATCATTAATCCAGTTAGTATATGATTTATGAGCATTTGTTCCATGAACATCATCACCTACTAATGTAAACTTAGTCTGGATTACATTACCCTTGATAATATCAAGCTGTAATTCTGCTTCTTCCAATACATCAAAGTTAGTTACAAGAGATTTCTGTGTTGCAGTTAAGCTGTCATAAGCTGCTCTTGCTTCCTTAATTGCTGCTTCGCTATCCTTTGTAACCTTGCCAATTGAAGCGATTTTTTCTGTAACTTCTGCTGCTAACTGTTTGTTTTCTGTTTCAGCATCCATTGCAGGAATCTTTGTATCCATGTAATCATCAACATAGTAAAGAATTACTGCATCGTTTTCCTTAACTACATAATCTGCCATTCCAACACTTGGAGCTTCTCCATTTACAGCATACATCCAACCACTGTTTGAACCATTATCTAATGCTGCAAGTTTTGTACCTGTTGGTGTTGTAATTGCTGTAATATAGTTGTACTCAGCGTTTACTTCTGCTTCATAACCTTTTGCCTTTAAGCCCTTTGTTATTACATCTCCTGCTGTTGCATCTTTTCTAACTTTTACTGTAATGTTACTAATCCATCTTGTATAAGAAGTATGGATTTTTGTTCCGTGAACATCATCACCTACCAATGTAAACTTAGTTGAAACTGCATTGTCTTTTATATTTTCAAGCTGTGCTTCAGCCTGTACTAATACATCATAATTAGTTACTAATTCTTTCTGAGTATCTGTTAATGCGTCATAAGATGCTCTTGCTTCTTTAATAAGATTTTCGCTACTTTCTGTAACTTCTCCAATTTCAGAAATCTTCTTAATTACTGCATCTGCCGCCTTCTGATTATCAGCAGGATCCTCAACTGTTGGAACCTTAGCATTGCTCCAATCGTCAACATAATAAAGAATAATATTATCGTCTTTGCTAACCTTGTAACCGCTGATTCCCACGTTTGGACTCTTTCCATTTACAGCATACATCCAACCACTGCCTGAACCATTATCAAATGCCTTTAAGCTTACTCCTGATGGTGTTGTTACACCTGAAACATAACTTGTTGAGCCGATAATTGAATATCCATACTGCTTAAATGCTTTTACAATTACATCCGATGCTTTTGAACCACTCTTAACTGTAATTGTCGCATTAGCAATCCAAGTACTGTATGAAACATGTCCTGATGAACCATGAACGTCATCACCTACTAATGAGAACTTAGTTGTTACTGCTGTTCCCTTAATAATTTCAAGCTGTAATTCTGCTTCATCTAAAACATCATAGTTTGTTACAAGTTTCTTCTGTGCTGAAGTTAAAGCATCATAAGCTACTCTTGCTTCCTTAATTTCATCTTCACTTTCTTCTGTTACTGTGCCGATTGCTGCAATCTTTTCTGTTACAAGTGAGGCATAATACTCATCTTCACCTTCATATTTAATCTTAACATTATTAAGATTCCAGTATCCACCCTTACCTTCTGTATAAAGCTTGTAAGATGTTAATGCCCAAACTGCCTGAATTGTAGCATACTGGTTTACTTTTCCACCTTTAAGATATACGAAAGCTCCATCATCTTCACTGTAATAGCTCATTAAAGCTGTTAATGTGTTCTTATATTTTGTACCAATTGTTGTTGTTACATCTTTGTTTAATGAAGTTAAAGCAAGTACAACCATTGCTGTTGTGTTTGCATTTCCATAATCATAATTTGCGTCAGCTTTTGATTCAATATAAGTTAATGCTTTTTCAATGATTTCTTTTGCTGCTTCATTATCCTGATATCTTCCAAGTGCCTGAAGAACCATTGCTGTTGTATCGACATCTGACGAACCCTTTGTCCAGCCGATACCACCGTCTTCATTCTGGAATTTCTTAAGTTCTGCAATAATCTTGTCTCTTGACCACTTAGCATCACTTGGAATTACTGTATTTCTTGCATCAAGTGCCAATAAAGCATATGCTAATTCATTTGCTCCGTCAGACAACTTTTCACTGTTGTAAATTAACTGTGCAATATTTACACCGTCTACATTTGTTATGTCTCTGTTTATAAGTGACAAAACAAGAGCTGCCTTTTCCATGTCAGTAGGCTTTGTTCCTTCTACTGTCCAATTCTTGCTTGCCTCTACTACTGCATCATAATATTTATTGGCTTCCTGAATTGTAATAGATTTTCCTGCTCTTGCAAGTGTATAAAGGTTCCATGCACCGTTAATGTCATAATTTTGGTTAACATTCTTTTCTGCATATGAAAGGAATCCTTCCAATCCCTTATTTGTAAGAGCTGTCAAATCAGGTGCTTCCTGTTCACTTGCTTCAACCTTTATTGTCAAAACAACAGGTTCTACATTATTTGTTTTATCAACGGGTGTTCCTGTAGCTGTAACTGTGCCTTCACTTAAGCCGTATACGTAATAATCTGTGCCTGGAAGCCAGTTATTATTATCAGGTGCACTTTCGTCCCTCTTCCACTGATAAGCTGTTTTTCTCTCAATTTTTGCAATTCCATCTGTAGAATATGTCCAATTAAGTTCCGGTTCAGTAACACTATAACCTTCTTCAGATTTTTCACCTGTGAAAGTTAAGTTAACTGCTGATTCTTCATTAGCCTTAATTGTAATTTCTTTTTCATCTGTTGTTACAGATGTTAAAGGATTTAAATATTTGTATGTTACATCTTTTGAACCTGAAACAACATTTTCAGTTCCATTTGGATCTGTGTCCTTAATAGTTGCTGTATATGTAACTGTTCCTGCCTTGTATGGTACATAACCAATAACCATACTTGGAACATATTCACCAATAGTTTTATCGCTGCTTCCAATTGTGTAATTAGCTGCATTAGTTGCGTTTGCCGGATCAACTATTACTGATGAATAATCAGGTACAAAATCCTGGCCGTTAGTGCTGTTAGCATTTCTGCCGTGAATTGTTACGCTGTCATTAATTGCAGGTGTAACTGATTTTACTGCCACGTATTCTGATGTTAATGTTACATCTGCCTTTAGGTCTGTGTTGTCGCTATAAATTGCAGTAATTTTTGAAGTCCCTGCTTTTTTAAAGCTAAAACTGTTTGAACCCGGAATATTCTCAATAAAACTTTCATCATCAACTTTTAATGAAAATCTTCTTGGAGAAATTGCTACAAACTTGTTCTCATTTTTGTATTTAACTTCCATCTTTACAGTTTTTATTTCTGAACCCTTAACTGTAAATTCCCCGTTTGTAACATCCTGTCCGTCAATGTATGCTTTTATTTCTTCTACATCTTTGTTATATGCTTTAAGATTAAATGCAGCTACTACTTCTGAACTACCATCTTCCTTAGTTTCAGTTGCCTTAACAACTGCTGTTCCTGCTTTGTCAACTCTGATTACACCACCATCAGAACCAACCATAATAGCTCCACTAGGTTCTACACTTTCATATGACCATTCAATTGTGCTTGTTGAAGGTACTCCTTCTAAGCTTAATGAACCGGCAATATTAGAGCCGTCAACGTCGTTGCATGAAATTTCTAAATTTTGATTTTCTACTGTAACTACCGTGTTGTCAAACTTAGTAAACTTAACTGTGTATTTGTTTGCAGGTAAAGTACTTCCCGGATTGTAATCCTGGCTTTCACCAAAATATGGATAACCTGTATTTCCGTTTCTTCCCCAGCTTACACCGTTTTCGCCCTTATTTTCATTTAAAGCACTTACAAAATCTAAAGATTTCATATAATCCTTAGTTTCTGAATATGAATTAACAAGAGCTCTTTCAGGAATAACACTGTTGTCTAATGTTTCTAACCAATATGTATTAATTAACTGTCCTTCTCCTGCAGTATCGTTAGTTCCGTACTGATTAAAGAAAGCACCTGCCTTGCCTTCACTTACTGAATAGCTGTTAGATACAATACCTTCATCTGTTAATCTTCTGGCAAAACCGCAAGTTCCTGTTCCTGAAATATCTGTATAACAGTTAATAATTGCACCTGACATGTTGCTTCCAAGAGGTCCCTTATATCCCTGACCAACATTCATTGTTCCTGTAAAATAAACATTCTGAATTATACCATCTTCATTTACATTTGAAAAAATTCCATCTGAAATGTTTTCAATTTTAATAGAATGTCCTTTTCCATCAAGAACACCATTAAAGTTTTCCATGCTAAAATAAAAATCATCTTGTGTGTTTTTAACTGTAATATCATTGTCTAAAACATAATATTTTCCACTTGAAGCTTTAATCGCATTTAAATCTTTTAATGTTTTTATGTGCGTAATCTTACTGTCATCTGTTGGCAATGCTACAGGCTTAGTCGGTTTATTATTTTTCAAATTGCTAATTGCTGATAATAAATTATTTGTAGCTTTTGTAACCTGTGATTTTGTTGCATTGTCATCACTATTAACTTTAATTGCTTCTGCTAAAGCTTCCTGCAATGCATTCCATGACTTATCAGTATAGTCAGCCTTTGTTATCTTCTGAGCAACTTCAATCTGTGCTACTAACTGAGTTTTGTCAACAATATCAGATGGTACTGTTAAAACAGGCAATCCATTGTTGCTTCCATCAGTTGGTAATGACCATTCAAAGCCTGTGTCAGAAATATCTTTGTTTAATGCCTCTATTCCTTCAGAAGCCTTTAACTTTTCTTCTGTCTTCTTCTCACAGTTGACTTTTGTTGCACTTCCCATAGATACAGGTGAGAATCCTACCGTAAAATAGCTGTTTGAAATTGTAGACTGTGATGATGAACTTGTATATGCTATTCCTCCCATAGAATAGTCACCAAAACTTCCTGCAAAATAGCAGTTTGAAATCGTAGAACCTGACATTGTTCCTACTAATCCACCTACTTCTCCCCAATCTGTTGTTGCTTTTATTTTTGCAGTTGAATAACTATTTACAATTGTACCTGAAACAGTATTTGCCATACTTCCTGATTCATCAGGTAATGTAATTTCAGAAGTACTTGTTACTCCAAGGTTTTCGATTGTTCCCTCAACCTTGTCTGCCAAATATGTATCTGCTAATGTGATTGTGTGACCTTTTCCATCTAAAGTTCCTTTAATGTCTTTAATATACTGACCTGATTCTAAAGTAATATCATCAGTTAATGCATAAACATCTCCCTCTTCAATTACTTCAGGTAATTCTGATGCATCCTTGATTGTGTAAGGATCATCTGCAGTACCCTTTCCATTAACACCAACTGTTGGAATTGTATAAGGGTATGCATTCCAATCATCAATAAAGTATGCAGTTATTTTTTCCCCATCTTTAAGAGTATACTGAGGCATAACTACATTAGGATCAGGATCTGCACCATTTATGGCAAACATCCAACTACATGCATCACCGTTAGAACCACTTCCAAGAACTGTTCCGTCAGGCTTTGTAATGCTGTTTAATCCATTCCAACTATTTTTTTCATAACTATATCCATTGCTTTCCAATGCTTTCTTAAAAGCATCATCAGCAGTTGCCCCTTTGTCAACTGTAACTTTGTAGTTTACAAGCCAGTTTTCGAAACGGGTATGTGCTTCTGTTCCGTGAACGCTGTCGCCTACTACTGTTACAGATACAGTTATCTGTTCCTTAGTTTCAGACTCTTCTGCCTGAACACTTGTATTTGCAAAAACATTTACAGTATTAAACTGAGTAAACATAAGTGCACATACTAAAACTAAGGCAACACCACTTTTCCAAAGTTTTTTCATTCTGTTCCTTATGATGTAACTTTACATCATCTCTCCTTTCATTTTTCCTTTTTTAACACCACTGTTTCCTATCACTTGTTAAGTAAAAAAATCGGGACACAACATTATTGTGTCCCGGCAAAATCAAAACTCGCGTAACAAACCTTCAGATTCAATCTGAAAGCCTGTCTTTAAAAAGCTTATAACTTGCCATTTGCAATTACGTGTGTAAATGGAAGAAATTCTAAGCAGGTCTCCTGACTTATGCAGTAACGTTTTTTCTACCTTCTCATGCCTTGGCACAATGGTTGACTTCTATATAAAAGTCACTGAAAAAACTACACATTTACAGTAGCACGACTGTACAGGTCTCTCACCTGTTTTCCTCTTAGCTCTAAAGACAGACTTTAGAGAACTTAGAATCGTTGTGTTAAAATCGGTGTTATTGTACCACGTTTTTTATAAATGTTCTAGAGCAAATAATAATTATTATCTGCTGTTGTATTCATTTACTCTTCATCTCCCCATTTAAATTTTTTTACTTTTATTTTCTTTTTTACGAACATGTTTTTTTATTTTACTGGCTTTTAAATAAAACGATGGTAGGTTTGTCTAATCCGGAATTAGTAAATCTATATTATTTTCCAAGATTTGTGTTCAATACAGGCTCCATCTCCTTACTGCATAAAAGAAAAACGAGACGACCGAAGTCGTCTCGTAAAAAGTCTAACTTTTTGGGGTCACCTCAATATTCAAATTGATCTCAGACTTTTTTATGTTCATATTATAAGCGTGTTCCAAGGTTATTATCCTACCTTTATACATGCGCAGATGGAACAAAACCTTTTAACACTATAATCTTATAAGAATATATACTTCAATACGAATAATACTGCTAATACGTATAATAAAGGTTTAACTTTCTTTCCTTTACCTGTTACTAAGTTAAGTAATACGTATGAAATGATTCCTACTGAGATACCTTCTGAAATGCTGTAGAATAATGGCATTGCAATAATGCAAAGGTATGCAGGAATTGCTTCTGTTAAGTTATCATCTGTAAACTTAATATCTGTAACAGCACCAAACATAAGGAATCCTACCATAATAAGTGCAGGAGCTGTAGCGAATGATGGAATTGTAATGAATAATGGTGAGAAAATCATTGCTATAAGGAATAAAACACCTGTTATTACTGATGTAAGACCTGTACGTCCACCTTCAGCAACACCAGCTGATGATTCAACGAATGTTGTTGTTGTTGATGTACCAAGGACAGCACCTACTGATGTAGCAATAGCATCTGACATAAGTGCAGGTTTGATTTTTGGTAATTTACCATTTTCATCAAGCATTCCTGCTTTTGTACTTACACCAATGATTGTTCCCAATGTATCAAATAAGTCAACGAAAAGGAATGCAAATACAACGATGATGAAGTTTACAATACCTACTGCCTTAAAGTCAAGATTGAAACACTGTCCAAATGTATCACCTATAGCTGAGAAGTCAAAACTTACAAACTTAGTAGGGATAACTGAGAAAAAGTCCTTTCCATCAGGAACGTAAATCTTTGTAAGTTCGCAGATGATTCCAAGAATCCATGTTGATACGATACCAACAAGAATTGAACCTTTTACTCTCTTAATATAAAGAATTGCTGTAATAAATACACCGATAACTGCTAATAATGCACAAATACCTGCTGTATGGAAATTCTGTGTAAAGTCTGTAATTGTAACAAGTGTTGATGAATCAACTACAAGACCAGCATTCTGTAATCCAATGAATGCGATGAATAAACCGATACCTACTGATACTGCTTTCTTAAGATTAACTGGAATAGCATCAAAGATAGCTTCACGAACATTTGTTAATGAAAGTATTATAAAGATAATACCTTCAACAAATACTGCAAATAATGCTATCTGCCATGAATAACCCATTTCTCCACAAACTGTGTATGCAAAGTAAGCGTTAAGTCCAAGACCTGCTGACAAAGCAAATGGAAGATTAGCCATAAGAGCCATACACATTGTACCAATAAATGATGCAAGACATGTTGCAATAAGAATAGCTTCCGGATTCATACCTGAAGCGCTTAAGATGCTTGGGTTTACAGCAAGAATATATGCCATAGTCATAAATGTTGTAACACCCGCAACTACTTCTGTTTTTACGGAAGTGTTGTTCTCTTTGAGTTTAAATAATTTTTCTAACATTTTCCTCTCGTATAGTTTCCTATACTTTTCCTTTCTATAAAATATATTTGCTAGCGCAATCTTTATTATAGCAGAGCTTGAAACAATTTTCTACAAAAAAAATGTATGAAGAAAATGGAAAAAATTATACATATCTTATAAACACCGCAACTACTTAATCGGAATATCAAATATAAAGCTTACGTCTCCCTTGCCTTTTTTTGCACAAATGTTACCTTTATATCTGTCCGTTATGGCCTTTGCAATGCTCTATATTATCTCTTTTAATCTTATCGTTCTTAATCTTATAATTTTATTTTTTAATATTCTACTACCCTTACCTATATTAAACCTTAAATATGTGTCAGGATGTTAATTTGCGGTAAAAAAGTTAATTACATATTTTCCAATCTGCATAGTAATTTGTTTATTCCTTGAATTTGACTAATTATTTTTATTATTTTCATATGTTTTGGATTATAATTTTTGTATTAATTATAATATTTTTTATATTTATGTGTTGTTGTATAATTACTATTATAATTACACTATATATTTTATAAGAATTTGGAGATTTAAAATGATTGATTTTGAAAAAACTAAGCTTATTCTTGCTTCAAACTCACCGAGACGAAGCGAGTTACTTAAACAGGCGGGATATGAGTTTGAAATTATAGCTTCAAATATGGATGAACAAACTTCTGAAACTGAACCGGCACTTGTTGTTAAAGACCTATCTCTTCAAAAAGCAACAAACGTATTTAACAGTATTATGAAAGTTGTTAACCTGTCTCTTGACGCATACGAGGGAGTTTCACTTATGATTATCGGTGCTGATACAATCGTTGCAAAAGATAACCAGATAATGGGCAAACCCAAAGATCATAACCAGGCATTTGATATGTTAAATCTGCTTCAAAATAACACCCATCAGGTATACACTGGAGTCAGCATTATTCTCTATGATTTTGAAACTAAAGAGAAAAAAGTTCACTCCTTCCACGATTGCACTGACGTTGAATTTTACCCGATGACTGACAGTGAAATCAATTCCTATATTGAAACAGGTGACTGCTATGATAAAGCCGGAAGTTACGGCATCCAAGGCTCTTTCGCCATACACGTTAAAGGAATCCACGGCGATTACAATAATGTTGTTGGACTGCCGATTGCAAAGTTGTATCATGAGTTGGAGAAAATGTAAGTAAAATAACATTATATAATTAACCTATCACTGGGTTTTCATTAAGTGATAGGTTAATTATCTTTTATGTTTGATTTATTTTATATTGGGTTTATGCATTTAATTTATTATACCAAGAAAGTTTTAATTATCTTTTCAACATTTCTTGTATCCAATGGGCAACTTTGTGATTCATATGTTTCAATAAGATTATCTCCAACTATAAAATTATTACTTATATAGGAATTTTTCTTTTTTAATGCTTTAATTATGTAATCTTTATTATCCATCATCCCATAATGTTCCCAATAATACTCTTTCCTTGTTGCTACATTTAATACTTTAAAATCTGGTTTTACATACCCATATCCCTTTAGATAAAGTGGAACTTCATAACAATAAGGTATATTCATCATATTTAATTTATCTGCAATAATTTTCTCTGATTTCGATTTAACACTTTCGCCTTTTTCAGTCAAAATTTCTATATCTTCTCCTGCTTTTATGCTATACACATACTTACTTGCCTTTGCTATTATTTCCTCCTGCTTTTTATACCAATCACATATATATGCCATATCATCTTTGACATACATTTTAATCTTTTCTAACTTAGGTTCAGAAATCTTATTAACCACATCTAATACTGATTTTTCATTATATTTCTTAACAAATTTTTCTATTAATTTCCTTTGCTCACATATAGTTTTTAATACTTTCTCTGTATATTCTCTTTGAATTAGTTCCGTAGCAAACTTATCTTCCGATTTTTTAAGATATTGCCAATCTGTCTCGCTATCCTTCTTCCAAAAAAATTGACAACAATTTTCTCCTCTTCTTTTTGCATAAATTTTGCCTTCCGGTAATTTTGTTAACTCTTTCAATGCATTCTTCTCAATTGCTGATAATTCATCTAACTTATCTTCAAGTTCTTTTCTAACGTAATCTTTTCCCATGCAATCCCCCCTATTTTTATAATTTTGTTTTTTTGCATTACATAACGCTATCATAAACATTGCCATTAATACCTTTCGATCAATTTATAACTACTAATTATAGCCAGTGTATGTAACATTTATCTTTTATGTAGCGTTTTTTATTTCTTATGTTGCGTTAATTATATTCTTATATGAGTAACATGTCAATTACTATTTTTTATAATAATTCAATTCTTTCTTATTTGTACTATATAGATAACTTTTTCGTCTGTATGGTACAAATTTCCACACACGACTCATTCAATTTTTCTTCATCTATACCATATGAACAACTTTTCCTCTGTATGGTACAAATTTCCACACACGACTCATTCAATTTTTCTTCATCTGTACCATATGAACAACTTTTTCTCTGTATGGTACAGATTTCCACATACGACTTATTCAATTTTTCTTCATCTGTACCATATGAATAACTTTTCCTCTGTATGGTACAGATTTCCACATACGACTCATTCAATTCTTCTTCATCTGTACCATATGAATAACTTTTCCTCTGTATGGTACAGATTCTCACATACGACTTATTCAATTCTTCTTTATCTGTACCATGTGGATAACTTTTCGCTTATATGGTACAGATTCCCCATCTAAGCACAAAAATTTTCCACACTAACTCTCTCCTTCCACGCAACCATGTTCATATGGGGCAGATATTGAAAAGTTTGAATAGTAACAAGCTTAGAATCTACCACATATCCCACAAAACTATATTCATATGGGGCAGATATTGAAAAATTCAATAGTAACAACCTTAGAATCCCCCACTAAACACAAAAATCCCCGCGTCTTCCGACGCGGGGACTAATATATCAACTATATATTATATTTGATTATTTATTAGCTTCTGCTGCTTTGATAGCTGCTGTAAGCTGTGGAACGATCTTGTTTAAGTCTCCAACGATACCATAATCAGCTACGTCAAAGATTGGAGCATCTTCATCTTTGTTGATTGCGATGATAAGATCTGATTCTTCCATGCCAGCTACATGCTGGATTGCTCCTGAAATACCAATTGCAAAGTAAACCTGTGGACGAACTGTTTTACCTGTCTGTCCAACCTGTCTGTCTACTGGTAACCAACCGTTATCTGTAACAGCTCTTGAACATGAAACTTCTCCACCGAGAGCTTCTGCAAGATCTTCAAGAAGCTTGAAGTTTTCAGCTGAACCAACACCACGTCCACCTGATACTAAAATCTTAGCGTCCATGATATCTACTGTTTCAGCAACTGACTTAATTACTTCCTGAATTTCAACATATTTGCTGTTCTTTTCTAATTTAGCGTCAAAGTTAATAACTTCTGCCTTTGCGCCTGGCTTTGGTTCTGCCTTCTGCATAACACCGGCACGAACTGTAGCCATCTGTGGTCTATGATCTGGACATGCGATAGTAGCAATTGTGTTACCACCGAATGCAGGACGAGTCATAAGAAGCTGATTGTGTTTCTGTTCTCTACCTGGAATTGGGTTGATTGGGAAATCACCAATTTCAAGAACTGTACAGTCAGCTGTAAGACCTGTTGCTACTCTAGCTGAAACTGTAGGACCTAAATCTCTACCGATTGCTGTAGCACCAACTAACATAATTTCAGGCTTAAATTCATTAATAACTGCTGTTAAAGCCTGAGCATATGGTTCAGTTCTATATGTTTCAAGTTCAGGATTATCAACAACGATAACCTTATCAGCGCCATATTCAGCTAACTGATCAACTAAATTTCCAACGTTTGATCCAAGAAGTACTGCTGTTACTTCTGTATTTAATGGTTTTGCAAGTCTTCCTGCTTCTCCAAGTAACTCGAATGCGATACCGCTTAATTCGTTATCTACCTGCTGAGCGAAGACATATACGCCTTTATAATCTTCTAAATTAATGTTCTGCATAATTATAATCTCCTCTCTACTAAATAACGTGCTTTGTTAATAATTTGTCCATGATGTAATCAACTGCTTCATCAGGTGAATCAGGAGTAACCTTTTCTCCAGCACCCTTACGAACTTTGTCAGAAGCCTTAGCAATCTTTGTAGGTGAACCCTTTAATCCAAGGTCTCCATCTTCTACGTCAACAAGATTTGCTCTTCCCCAAGTTGTGATTTCAGCATCACATGCATCAAAAATTCCACCTGGAGTCATGTAACGTGGCTCGTTTAATTCTGAAAGAGCTGTAATTAATACAGGCATTTTTGCTTTAAGCATATGATGTCTATCTTCATACTGTCTCTTAACAATTACGCTATCTCCGTCAACTTCAATACCTTCAGCATATGAAATTACAGGGATTCCAAGATGTTCAGCGATCTGTGGTCCAACCTGAGCTGTATCACCATCAATAGCCTGACGTCCTGTAATAATGATGTCGTAATCTTTAATATTTCTAATTGCACCAGCGATTGTAGTAGATGTAGCCCAAGTATCAGCACCACCTAAAACTCTATCTGTTACTAAGATTCCATTGTCAGCACCCATAGCTATAGCTTCACGAAGAACATCTTCAGCCTTTGGAAGACCCATTGTAAGAACTGTAACTTCAGCGCCGTACTGATCTTTTAATCTAAGTGCAGCTTCAAGACCTGCTTTATCATCAGGGTTCATAATTGTAAGCATTGCACCTCTATCTAATGTACCATCTGGGTTAAATTTAACTCCACCCTTTGTATCAGGTACCTGTTTTACACAAACGATAATTTTCACGATTAGTACCTCCTATTATTTTAATAAGTTTGCAGAGATTACCATACGCTGAACTTCTGAAGTACCTTCGTAGATTTCTGTAATCTTAGCATCTCTCATCATTCTTTCAACGTCATATTCTCTGATATAACCATAACCACCATGTAACTGAACAGCCTTAGTTGTAACTTCCATTGCAACTTCTGCTGCGCATAATTTAGCCTGAGCAGCTTCAAAAGAGTATGTCTTCTGTGTAGCCTTAGCCATTGCTGCTTTGTAAACAAGCATCTTAGCAGCTTCTACCTTAGTAGCCATATCTGCTAACTGGAACTGTGTATTCTGGAACTGTCCGATTGATCTTCCGAACTGTTTTCTTTCCTTTACATATTCGATAGTTGTTTCTAAAGCGCCTTCTGCAAGACCAAGAGCCTGTGCAGCGATACCAATACGTCCACCATCAAGTGTATGCATTGCAATGTTGAAACCTTTACCCTTCTTACCAAGTAAGTTTTCAGCTGGGATACGGCAATCTTCAAAAATTAATTCATATGTTGCTGAACCACGGATACCCATTTTCTTTTCTTTTGTTCCGAATGTGAATCCTGGAGTTCCTTTTTCAACGATAAATGCTGAAATTTCTTTCATCATTCTACCACGTTTTTCAACTTTACCTGTTACAGCGATTACGATATAAACATCTGCGTACTTACCATTTGTAATAAAGCACTTAGAACCATTTAATACCCATTCATTTGTAGCTTCATCAAAAACAGCCTTTGTCTGCTGTCCCTGAGCATCTGTACCTGCACCTGGTTCTGTAAGACCGAAAGCACCTAACTTTTCACCCTTTGCAAGTGGAACTACATATTTCTTTTTCTGTTCTTCTGTACCGAATGTCATAATAGGATCGATACAAAGTGATGTATGAGCTGATACGATAACACCTGTTGTACCACATACTTTTGATAATTCTTCAACACACATAGCATATGTTAAAGGATCACATCCCTGTCCGCCATATTCCTTAGGAACTGGAATACCAAGGAAACCATATTTTGCCATCTTTTCAACTGTCTCAACAGGGAACTGTTCATTTTCATCTGTTTCCTGTGCAAGAGGTTTAACTTCATTTTCAGCGAATTCTTTGAAAAGAGTTCTTGCCATTTCATGTTTTTTGCTTAAAGTAAAATCCATTTATCTTTCCTCCATATTTATTGTTTGCCCTAATTACTGAGCATCAACTGGTGTTTTTGTACGATCTGCGTTATAAACGTAGAATCCCTTACCTGATTTAACACCAAGGTTTCCACCTCTAACCATCTTACGGATTAATGGACATGCACGATATTTGCTGTCTCCTGTTTCATTGTAAAGAACATCCATAATTGCAAGGCAGATATCTAAACCAACAAAATCTCCTAATTCAAGAGGTCCCATTGGGTGATTTGCACCAAGTTTCATTGCTGCATCAATACCAGCGATGTCTGAAACACCTTCCATCTTAATGAAAGCAGCTTCGTTAATCATTGGGATTAAGATTCTGTTAACTACAAATCCGGCAGCTTCATTTACCTGTACAGGTGTCTTGCCGATTTCTTTTGAAATCTTGATGATTTCTTCTACTGTTTCGTCAGGTGTGTTAACGCCTGCGATAACTTCTACTAATTTCATTCTATCTGCAGGATTGAAGAAATGCATACCAATCATAGGACGTGTAAGACCATTTCCAATCTCTGTAATTGAAAGAGATGATGTGTTTGAAGCAAAGATACATTCAGGCTTACAAATCTTATCTAATTCGCCAAATGTTGTTTTCTTAACTTCCATATTTTCAAAAGCAGCTTCTACGATTAAATCGCAGTCAGCACATAAGTCTTCTTTAATACCTGGTGTGATGCTTGCAAGAATACCATCAACCTGCTCCTGTGTCATTTTTCCTTTCTGTACAAGTCTTGCATAACCTTTAGCAATCTTGTCTTTTCCACCTTCAGCCCATTCCTGCTTGATGTCACATAATGCTACTGTGTATCCATCAACCTGAGCGAAAGCCTTAGCGATTCCCTGGCCCATTGTTCCAGCACCAATTACTCCTACCTTCATCTTTTTTCCTCCAAAAATACTTTTGCGAACTTGTCGCTTATTTTTTCTGTAATGGATTAAACCATTACCTTAAATATGTGTGAAGAAATTCTTCCCACGGTTAAAACCGGAAAATCCGGTATTTAAAACAATATTAGCTGTGCCAAAGCACAATTACAAACTATTAGCAGTTCTTAAATGGAACAACTTTAAGTTTCTTTTCTTTATCCTTTTCAAGGAAGTTACCCATTCCGGCTTTCTGATCTTCTGTTTCGAAGCAGTTTCCGAATAATTTTTCTTCGATAACGATAGCATCATCCATAACTGCATCAAGTCCATCATTAATTGCCTTCTTGCAAGCTCTAACAGCGATAGGTGCATTCTTTGCAATACCTGCTGCTAACTTCTTTGCAGCATCCATAAGTTCTTCCTGTGGATATACTGCATTTACAAGACCGCTTCTGTAAGCTTCGTCAGCCTTAATATTTCTTGCTGTATAAATCATCTGCTTAGCCATTCCAGGTCCAACGATTCTTGCAAGTCTCTGTGTTCCACCGAAACCTGGTGTAATTCCAAGACCTACTTCAGGCTGTCCGAAAATAGCGTTTTCTGAACAAATTCTAATATCACAACTCATTGAGATTTCGCATCCGCCACCTAAAGCGAATCCGTTAACTGCTGCGATTACTGGAATTTCTAATGTTTCAAGCTTTCTGAAAACATCATTACCTTTCTTACCAAAAGCTTCACCTTCTGATTTTGTAAGTGTTGACATTTCTCCAATATCAGCGCCTGCAACAAAAGATTTGTCTCCGGCACCTGTTAAAATAAGCGCTCTAGTTTCATTAACATCAATTGCATCAATTGCTTCGTTTAATTCATCAAGAACCTGGCTGTTTAATGCATTAAGAGCCTTTGGACGATTGATTGTAAGAATTCCAACGAATCCTTCCTGTTCATATGTAATGAATTCCATTGTTTTTTCTCCTTAATAAAAATAGCTTTTTAAGTATTGAAACTTAATTATAAAAAGTGTTTATTAACACCATAAAAGCTGGCAGTTTCACTACCAGCCCTGGTTATATTTAAAATTAGTCACGTTCAACGATTGTAGTACATCCCATTCCGCCACCGATACATAAAGTAGCAAGACCCTTCTTAGCGTCTCTCTTCTGCATTTCGTGAAGTAATGTTACAAGGATACGACAACCTGATGCACCTACTGGATGACCAAGAGCAATAGCACCACCGTTTACGTTTACTTTGCTCATATCGAATTTTAAGTCTCTAGCTACTGCTACTGACTGAGCTGCGAAAGCTTCGTTAGCTTCGATTAAGTCCATATCATCGATTGTCATGTTAGCTTTTGCTAATGCTTTCTTAGTTGAAGCTACAGGTCCAACACCCATGATTGATGGATCTACACCACCGAGTGCTCCTGTTACGAATGTAGCCATTGGCTTAACACCTAATTCTTTAGCTTTTTCTTCGCTCATAACTACAACTGCTGCTGCACCATCATTGATACCTGAAGCATTACCTGCTGTAACAACACCATCAGGCTTACCTGAACAACATCTTAACTTGCTAAGTGATTCAGCTGTTGTTCCAGCTCTTGGGCCTTCATCTGTATCTACGATAACTGTCTGTTTTCTCTGTTTTACTTCTACAGGAACGATTTCATCTTTGAATTTTCCTTCAGCCATAGCCTTTTCACATTTCTGCTGTGAGTTAGCTGAGAAAGCATCTAATTCTTCTCTTGTAAGTCCCCACTGTTCAGCTACATTTTCAGCTGTAATCATCATGTGGTAGTGATTGAATGCATCTGTTAATGCATCGTTAACCATTGTATCGATAATTGTTGCATTGT
>OLPN01000045.1_pt1 | contig 122445 bp, 100 predicted proteins | sample 1672601 | NCBI WGS metagenome assembly OLPN01 (sample SAMEA3136704, study PRJEB25190) | human gut metagenome | reverse complement strand
CTTTCTAGGTTTTCGATTACTTCCTGATGCATGGAAGTTAATTCCTGATTGATCCGAACGGTTCGATTCTTATCTGTCTTCTTACATTTCTCTGCATATGGACATCCACTACAGTCTTCGCATTCATACAATTCTTCCTTACGTCCGTATTGATTTCCCCTCACATTTTTTCTGTATAAAAAATGGAATGCTTTATCGTTAGGACATCTCATGACACCTTGCTCATCAATTCTGAAGTTAACTGCACGAAATGGATCTTCATGATATTTCTGATCCTTAGTTTCCTTTTTAAACATTGGAAATTTCATATACTTTTCAATTCCGTTCTGTTCACAGAAAATATAATTGTTGTATGAGCCATATCCAGCATCTGCCACAGGATATTTGGGATAGAATCCATAAGTTTGTTTGAAGTGCTCCATCAAAGGAACGAAACAATCCATATCCGAACGATAATGGTTCACGTCAACAACTGCAATATATTCATCTGCTACACCAATCTGTACATTATATGCTGGCAGAAGCTGATCATTGCCCATGTAATCCGTTTTGATACGCATAAAGGTAGCTGAGTTATCTGTTTTAGAGTAACTGTTTCGATTAGGACCACAGATTTCAATTTTTTGTATGTATTCTTGAAGTTTCTGACAGAAAGTAGTCAAGTGTTCATAATGACGCTGTTCTTTGGATTTTCGCTTTCCACTTCCGTAAACAAATGTACTTGTATCCAGTTCCCATAAAAGTACTAGCTGCTCAACGATTTCATTCAGATAATCCGGTACATACTCCGGATTTGTTGTGATCTGCACCCCGCTCCATGCGATTTCTGCATTAATCTCCTCAATCTCCGCAGTGATTTTTTCGTAAAGCTTGTAACGGAACTTTTCGGTAGCCTTCTTCCATACCCAGGTATACTTGTTTGCGTTTGCTTCAAACTTGGAGCCGTCGATGTAGAGATGTTGCAGATCTACATGCTCATCGTTAAAGATAGCATGATTGATGTCGTTAAAAATGTTTTCAATCTTATCTTGAAGTATTTCATTGATGAAATATCCAAAGGTTCTGTATGACGGAGTCTGATGATCCATGAGATACATGAACCTGATATTAACTTTGCAGTTGTCTTCCAGTTCTCTCAGAGAGCAGTAGCCGCTAGTCATAAATCCGAAAAGTACTGTTTTTAACATGTTGACTGGATTATATCTGAGTCGTCCGGTTGTGTACTCCGGAATATCCGTCAGATACTTGTTTAAATCGATTCCTCCCATCAATCTGTCAAATGTTAAAACAGGATCCAGCAGATCCAAACAATCTGAAAGAAACAGTGGTAAATATCCTTGTTTTGAATTACAATAATTATTGTGTAAAGTTTTCATCGCAAGTTAATTTTACCACAAAAATAGGACCTTTCGCATGAACGAATGGTCCTATTTCTTTTAGGGACTTATTTCACAGCCCCTTTAAAATATCTTACTCTTCTAACTTTTATTCATCTAACATGAGCAATCCCTTTTTCGCCTTATTCTTAAGACGTTCCATTTGCTCCTTTTCAATCTGCTGAATACTTTTTTCCGGTGTCGGCAAATCTTCCGGCATTGTTCCACCAATTTTTTCAATGGCATTTCTTACTTCTCTTCCTACATTGTAATGAACAGAGGTTGCTTTATCTGCTCCCTGCACCTTATCTTTTCGAATTTTCTCTTCTGTTTGGGAAATACGGAAAAGGTTTGCAATCAACTCTGTGCTACCCATGTAGTCGAGTATCTTCTGTCCCACCTCCAACTGCTTTTTTGCATGAATATCATCCACATCCATTCCACCGTACAATCCCATGTAACCTGCATTCTGGAATATTGCAAATTCTTCATTCGTTATAACTCCGGCATTATGTGCTGTCTCTGCAAGCATCTGATTCCATTGCTTAATATCCCCTCGCACTACCAGTCTTCGATTATCTTCGTCCAATTCATTAAAATGATCTGCGACTTCCTGACGATAAGTTTGAATTGCAAAATATGTTTGTCCTAAAGCAATCACTTCTTTACGTGGATCTCCATTTTGTACGATCAAATAACACGCATATCTTGACAACTCATAATCTTTCTTCGGCTTTGATGTTGCACCTGCTTCTACGATTTTGCTGACCTCAGCAAAATCGTTGGAAACACTGTGTCCGCTGTTCTCACAAGCAATCATCGCTCTATCAATAACCTTTGAGAAATTACGCCACTGTGCATAATCCAGTGCAGGTCCCAATTCTCTTGCGCTCCAATATTCACTTCCATCTTCTCGAATACGCTTAATATCTTCAAAACGTTTATATTCTATCGCATTTAAATCACTCATATATGATCCGGCTCCTTTTCATCCATATTTATATTATCGCACACTTTTTAAACTATGTATATTTTTTATACGTTCCAGCATCTGCCGTGCCAGCCGGTCCATGCCCGGAATCTCCCAAATCACTACGTCCTGTTGTATGTTATTCATTTGTAAAATCATTGAATTTCGTATCGTATTTGCATCAAATTTTACCGATATATCACTGATTTGTTTGCAGAATTGCTTACGTCACTGCGAATTGTTTTTTAAATGCGCATATGATTATAATATTCATCTTATATTTTGTCGCTTAACTCATTTTATAATATGTAAAAATTGAGCCGCAATATTACGACTCAACTTTTATACAAAAGGCTTGTTCCTTATTTCAATTTTAATACGCCTCCGCCGAAGCTGACGTTGCCAGTCCACCCTCACTGGTCTCCTTCAGGCAGGTCGGCATTTGATTTCCGATACGACGCATACTGTCAATGACATCATCCGGCGTAATGGCACTACGAATGCCGGCGAGTGCGAGCTGCGCAGAAGTCACTGCATTGACCGCTCCATACGAATTTCGTTTGATGCAAGGCACTTCTACAAGACCTCCCACCGGATCACAGGCAAGTCCCAGCATATTTTTCAACGCCAACGCTGCTGCATGCATCACGGTCTGCGGATCTGCTCCCTGTAAATAAGCAAGTGCTCCTGCACTCATCGCAGCTGCCGAACCGATTTCCGCCTGACATCCACCTGCTGCACCTGCAATAAAAGCATTCTCTGCAATTACTTTTCCAATTCCTGCAGCCACATACAATGCCTGTACCATCTGTTCTTCTGTCGCAGAGAACTGTTCTTCAAAGCTTAAAAGTACTGCAGGCAAAACACCACAGGAACCTGCGGTCGGAGCTGCCACAATTCTTCTCATACACGCATTGGATTCGCCCATTTTGATTGCTTTTTCCATAATAAGACCAATAAAAGCACCACAGATATTTTTCCCGGACGCATTATATTGGTGCAGTTTTTCTCCATCACCACCGGCACGTCCGCTGGCCGATCGCAAATTGCCATTGTAAGAAGCATCTGCATATTTCATCGCCTCATACATCTGATGCATTTTCTCATAAGACTGCTCCTGTGTCCGCTCACTGGCATCCATGTCTTCCTGCTGCACAATCTGCCATATTTCTTTTTTCTGGTGTACTGCCAGTTCCTGTAATTCCTGTAATGTATGATATTCTGTCATGAACAATCTCCTTACCTGCTACACGCCCTCAAAATATGTCACTTTCATTACGCCCTCTACATGAGAAAGCCAGGCAATCCCATCCTCCGGAATCGGCTGATCACATTCCACGACCATAACAGCCATCTGTCCTTTTGCCGAACGGTACAGCTGCATGGTTGCGATGTTCACACTCTTGTGCGCAAGCATGGAAGTTACTTCCGATACATGCCCCGGCTGGTCCAGATTGTGGACAATCAATGTCGGATGTTCTCCGGAGAAATTTGTGTTAATTCCATCGATTTTATCGATATTGATACTGGAACCTCCAATGGAAGACACCTGTACCTCAATGGATTTTTCTCCCACACCCTCTAATCGGATAACAGCTGTATTCGGGTGGGCATCCTCCAGACGCGCTTCGCCAAATATAATTTCGATTCCCCGTTTCTGTGCGATTTCAAAACTGTCAGCAATCTCATAATCGTCCGGCTGCATACCAAGAAGTCCCGCCACAATTGCTTTCTTTGTACCGTGCCCCTCTCCTGTTGCAAGAAAAGAACCATATAACAGAATCTCTGCTTTCTTTATGGGTTCTCCAAGTAATTTTCCCGCTACGTACCCCATGCGAACTGCCCCTGCTGTGTGGGAACTGGAAGGACCTACCATAATCGGGCCAACAATATCAAATAAATCCAATATGTTCCTCCTTTTTTCCTATGAACTGCTTACAAGTACTTCTGTTCAAACTCCCCAATCTGCATCGGTTTTCCGAAATAATACCCCTGAATCATACTAATATTCATCTGCTGTACAACCTCAAGCTGTTGCTCCATCTCTACACCTTCCACACAAACATGAACGCCAATAGCGCGTGCCAATTCTGCGACCATTTTGACAAATGCATTCGAAAAATCATCTTCTCCCAGGTGTTCAATAAAGCAGCGGTCGATTTTGATTATGTCAATCGGCATCTCCCGGATATGGTTCAATGAAGAATATCCGGTCCCAAAATCATCCAATGCGACTTTCACACCAAGACTCTTGATTTCACTTAGGATTTTTTTCATGCGAACCATATCGTTGATGGCAAGACTCTCTGTCACTTCAAGTGTAAGATTCGCCGGATTGATATGTGAATCTTCAATCGCGGATTTAATTTTCTTTACAATATCATTCTGCAATAATTGCACAACAGATAAATTTACATTTACCTTGTAATTCGGATGTCCCATGTCATTCCAGTATTTGCAGCGTTTTACAGCCTGCCGTAACACATACTCTCCAATTGGATTGATCAGGCCCAGATACTCCGCAAGAGGGATAAAATCATTTGGACTGACAAATCCCATCACACTGGAATTCCACCGCACAAGTGCCTCTGCTCCGCAACAGACATTTTTTTGATCTTTTGTATCAATGATTGGCTGATAATACACTTCAAATTCACTGCATTCATTCATAGCCGCTGTACGCATATTTTTCTCCAGATCAAGTCTGTGACTTGCGGAATCCGCATCCGTATCATTATTATAATATTCAATGCGGTTTTTTCCACGTCGTTTTGCACGCATAAGTGCCATGTCCGACTTGCGAATCAACTCATCTACGGTAGTTCCATCTGTCGGAAAGTATGCAATTCCCATACTCATGGTACAATAATAATCTTCCCCTTTTAAGAACCACGGTTTTGTAAAAATTGAAGTAATCTCTTCAATAATAGCATCTAACTTATCAAACAGTTTACCCGGAACTATAACAATAAATTCGTCCCCACCCATACGGTAACAGGTATTTGTCACGCCGCCAACACGTTGCAGACTACGTGAAATCGCCTTCAGCAAAACATCGCCATACTGATGTCCCAGACCATCATTGATATGTTTGAAGTCATCCAGATCCAGATAGAGCAATGCTCCCTTTTGATGCGCGTTCTGTGCTTTCATTACATATTTTTTCAGATCCTGTTCACAACGCATACGGTTAAAAAGTCCTGTAAGGAAATCGTTATTTGCCTGTTCTTCAATTTCTTTCTGATATATTTTTTTGTCCGTAATATCATATAATGTACAAAGGCTGACTTTTCTTCCATCCACCCAGTCGATCTCTGTTTTGTAGACATCCAGCCATCGTTCTTCTTCTACAGAATATATTTCTTCAAAATACTGTCTGCGCCCTATTTCCCGCTCCGAGAAAATCAAATCATCCAGTTTTCCTGCTGCGATTGTCTTCGCAAAGAAATCTTTGAATTTTTTGTTTGTGTACAGAAGTGTTCTGTTTTTTGTATCTGAAACATAGATTCCACTTCCCGTATTCTCCAAAATAGATTCTAAAGAAGCATATGAACTTGCAAGAGAATTCTTGGAAATACGTTTTACCAACACGCTTTGTACCACACGTTTAACATCATTTATAAATTTAATATCTTCCATCTCCCAGGTACGATTTCTGTCATGTTCATAAAACCCAAGATACATGATCACCTGACCACCTGCTTCGATTGGTTGAAATACCGCTGCTGTCATCTTGCAATCTTTCATAAGCGTTTCAAACTCATCCGGCATCATCGCATCTGTGGAAATAACGTATGGTTTTCCATCAAAAAACGGTAAATCTGCTCTTTTACAATTGGACAATTTCCATAATACCGAAGCTTTTTCCTCCGTGACATGTTCACAGACCCCTTCAATCAAAAGTGTCTCAATATTCTCACGAATCAAAAATCCTCCAGTAAGTTGTAAACATTCACAAGTCTCTTTGATCACGTTTTCCACAAGGTTTGCAAACGCATCATCCGACTCCAGCGTCTGAATCACTTCCGTCATTGTCTGTAGACGCTGCAGCTGATGTTGCATCGCATTCTCAGAATTCTGACTTTTTTTCATCGCCGTCTGTGCAATCAGCTGATTGATTTTAACTTCAAACAACTGGGTAGACAGCAAAGACAAAAACTCAACGGATGCATAATAATGCGTCTCTGTAGTTGTCATCATACCTTCCGGCAGACTATTTTGTGACGTGATTTTTTCTTCCAACAGACCAACTATCACCCAGATAACCTGTGTTTTTCCTTCAATTCGCGTAGAAATTGCGCAAACTTTCACAAAATCCTGTGTGGCAGGATATTCCACCATTGTTTCAATCTGCTCGTTTTCAATTTTTGATACAAGCTGCATATATACCGATTCATTCACAAGTGAATGTACATATTCCAATTCATCTTTCGTTCCGTAGGCTTTTGTAATCACGCCTTCTTTCTGTCCCAGACAGACAACATATAAATTATTGGAATAACAGAACTGATCCTGCAGCTCCTGTAGCATTTTCGTATCAATCAACCCGTTTTCCAGATTGTCCTCCCCCTGTGGAAGTTCCAGCCCCAGTGCATTTGTAATTGCCATATATTTACCTCTTTACTCCAATGACCAATAAATAAAATCCCGTCTTTGTCTGCATGCAGGTCTCCTGCAGCAAATGTAGCTGAGTATGCAGTCGAATCTGCTTTTTCACAAAGCCAAGCTCCTGTGTATACATAATGATTACGGCTTCTCTTTGTAATATTTCCAAAGCCTTATCAAAAAAACTCTTATAAAGATGATCCAGTTCTTCCTTTGTCATTCTTCCACGAACCGGCATATTTGTAATGATCTCATCAAACTTATATTCATGCCGGAAATCAAAGAAATCCCTGTGAATAAAATGAATCAGTTCTCCCACAGCTGATGCATTTTCTCTCGCCTTGTCAATCGCCTCTCCGAAAATATCTGTGCCGTATTTTTCTCTTGCCGGTACACGGATATCACGCTCGATCAGCATCGTTCCTACTCCGCAAAACGGATCCATAATCTGAGCATCCTCTTTTAAATATGGTGCGGTCAGTTCCATAATAAGTGCCGCTGTAGACGGATGAATGGAAGCGGAGATTGCATTTTTCCGATACTGAAATCTAACATCTACCAGTGTATAAAATTTCAGGCATGGAAAAAATTTTCCCTCCCGGTTCGCAATCAGTCGGAGTTCCACTTCGTAATCACTTGCAGAGTTGATCAGTGCTCCCCCGGAAAGTTCCTCTAATTTTGCCCCAAGTTTTCTTGTAAAACTGCTGCGTTCCTCCAGTGTCATATTTGACTTGCACTCGACGCGGAAATAAAACGGAGCATCTTCTTTGTGATATTTTCTGCACAATGCAAGCATTGGCTCCCAGATTGTCTGTGCAGCCACCTCCGGCTTTGGTTCAATCAGTGTCTGTACCGGTACTGGAAAAAGCACATCCCGGAACACACGCACCAGCATCAGTTTTGTCAGATCATCCGTGTCTGTCATCACACCAAGCGGATGCGGTCTGCCTCCGGCAAGTGATGCAACGGTTTCTCTCTGATTCCGGTTACAAAGCAAAAGCACATGATTCTTTTTCTGTTTCTTGTCAAATGTATGGTGCGTAATTCCTTCATACATAATGATAATGCGACGCAGAGCCCGCACTTCTTCTTCGATGTGTTTCTGATTCTCTACGGTCCGTTCTTTTGAAAGCAACTCATCCAGCTGCTGTTTCAACTGTGGTAAAAGCGGTTCCACATCAAATTTTGCCAAAGCTTCCAGATAAGCACTGCGGACAAACATCGTCTGTTCCTTCTGATAGGAAGTAAACAGTTTTTCCACTGCCGGCTCATATTCGATTTCACCTAATAACAATGCCGCATTCTTTCTCGTCTTTGCATCGTCACTTTCCAGCCAGTTCCAGAAAAGAGACTTGTTTTCTTCCGCAAATGTCTCCGCCTGCGCATACGCCTGTGCTTTTGCATCCTTTTTCAATTGTGCCCGCAAAGCACTGAGATTGCTGCGCACATTCTTTTGTTCCTTCAATTCCTGATAGATTGTCTCCAAAGAAATACTCCTTTATATCTAAGTTATTCCTATTTTAATTTATTTTTTCGTGTTTTACAAGACTACGACTCTTTTTTGACACCATGCTGCTGGATATATGTCACCAGATCCTGCTTGAAAGCATCCCATGCTTCAGTATGCTCCACAAAGTACTTCGGACAATTCTTTCCCGTCACATCATAATGTCTTATGACATCTTCCACACCAAGATCATATCTTCCCATAAGCCATGTCACAAGCTGCACCAGTGACTGATAGGTCTGGTCATTGAATTTGCCCGTATCATCAGGAATGCAGCACTCAATCGCAATCGTATCAGAATTACGATCATTGGATGCATATGCAATCTCATCGCACGGAATACACTGTACGATTTCTCCCTCCAGCCCAATCACAAAATGACTGCTTGCATGGGTAATATGAGACTCCGCCAATCCCGCGAAATAATCCCTGTTCTGTTGCGCCGTCGTTCCCGGATTTGCCGTATAATGAACCACAATTCCATTCACTTTCTCCAATGTGCGTCCAGGTCTTGAGTAATCGTTGACCGGAAGTAATTCCACGTCCAGATCCGGACGGTTATCATTGTACAATGTATCTGTAATCTGGTCTGCTTTCACATAAGTTGTCTTTGCATGGTTGTGCCGTATTCGCACAATCGCTCCGATTGCAATCAAAACTACAACAGTAATCAGGATTATAATAAAAATGCGGTTGTGCAGTTGTTTTTTTCGTTTTGCTTTCTGGTAGGCGCTGCGCGCCTTTGATCTTCTCTGTGCGTCTGTCAAGGAAGTTCTCCTTTTTTGTTCGTTGTATTCCGGTGTATTTTTGCGTAGTTGTATAAATATACGATACCTCCATTGTACCACAAAAAAGAGATGTCTTGCGACATCTCTTTTGATTTCCTTCATATTTTAAGAATACATATATATTGCATCTTACATAATTTTGTGAACCCATCCTTCTGGTCCTTCGATCTCACCCATCTGGATTCCGGTCAGTGTTTCACGAAGCTTCTTTGTGTATGGTCCCATTTCTTCCATTCCACTCGGGAAGCAGATTTCCTTGCCATGATCTACAATCTTTCCGATTGGAGAAATAACTGCTGCTGTACCGCAAAGTCCACACTCTGCGAAATCAGGTACTTCTGAGAATTTTACCTTTCTGTGCTCTACCGGCATGTTCAGGTACTTCTCAGCAACAACCATCAGGGATCTTCTTGTGATGGATGGTAAAATACTGTCTGACTTTGGTGTTACGAACTTTCCGTCTTTTGTAATGAAAAGGAAGTTTGCTCCACCTGTCTCCTCAACATAAGTTCTTGTTGCAGGATCGAGATACAGGTTCTCAGCAAATCCCTGCTTGTGTGCATCTACGATTGCATGTAAGCTCATTGCATAGTTCAATCCAGCCTTGATATGTCCGGTTCCATGAGGTGCTGCACGGTCAAAATCAGAAACACGGATTGTAATTGGCTTAGCGCCACCCTTGAAGTATGGTCCAACTGGTGTAACCAGGATACGGAACTGATACTCATCTGCCGGCTTTACACCGATGACTGCATTTGTTGCGATCATATATGGACGGATGTAAAGTGTTGCTCCGGAACCGAATGGAGGTACCCATGCTGCATTTGCCTTAACAACCTGCTCTACAGCCTCTACAAAACGATCCTCCGGGAATACCGGCATCTCAAGTCTCTCACAGGAATCTTTCATTCTTGCTGCGTTTAAGTCCGGGCGGAAACATACAATATGTCCATCTTCGGTTGTGTATGCTTTCAGTCCTTCGAAACAAGACTGTGAATACTGAAATACACCGGCACACTCATTTAATGTTACATTTGCATCTGTGACAATTGCTCCATCATCCCATTTGCCGTCTTTGTAATTGGATACGTAACGGTAATCTGTAGTCATATAACCAAATCCAAGATTGGCCCAATCAAGATTCTTTTTTTCCATTTCTATTTCTCCTCCAATTCTGTCACTTTGAAATGACTTGTTACGAATCCAGCACTCTATAACTTAGTGTTATGAAACACTGGGTTTGCTATTAATTGAAATCATTCTAGTACAATATTTTTCATTTGTCTATAGTTCCACAAAAATTTTCCCATTAAAAATTTTTATAGAACCTATAACTTTATAACATTACTTTTGATTTTTCTTTGCTATGTTCAATTTTTTTGTTCAGTTTACGGAACGGAATCGCAACAACCAGTCCGATAAAGAGAGAAACCAATACATAAATGCCAAGCGTCCGCAAGTCCTTCCAGTAATCATTCCGGTACATGCCGCCCACGCACTCACGCAATGCATTCATGCAATAAGTAAATGGCAGGAATTTGTATATCATCTGATATACTGTTGGCAGGACTTCGATAGGGAATGTTCCACCGGCACCTGCAACCTGAATGACCATAACGACAACTGCGATTGCCTCTCCGACATTTCCCATCGCAACAGTCAGGGAATAAATAAAAAGCGTAAATACAAAGCTGCTTGCCGCTGCTGCCAGCCAGAACAAAAATGGATGCGGACACTGGATATTAATATAGAACAAATCCCCCAGTACGGTAATCGCTGCCTGAATCTGTCCGATCAGAAAAAATGTAATATATCTTCCAAAGAATGCATGCAGGGAACGAACCTCTTTTAAGTCGTCCTCCCTCCTGACTTCCACATGAATGAGCGCCACTAGGATCAGTGCGCCGACCCAGATTGCCAGTACCGTGTAGAACGGTGCCATTGCCGATCCGTATGTTCTGATTGGATAAATTGCTTCTGTTTCCATGGCAACCGGTGAGGCAACAAACTGCGCAATCATCTGCGGATCCGTTTTTAACACTTCAATCATTTCATTATACTGATCATTCCCGGAAAGCGCTTTGAGGCTTTTTGACAATTTACGGATGTCTTTCTGAATACCAGCAACATAATCTTTCGTTGCTTTAATATCATCCGTTCCTGAATCCAGTGTTGTCTTATATGCTTCCAATGCATTGCTGATGTCCCCAAAGCATCCCTCCACATTGTTAAGCATTGCCCCTGTCTGAATCAGTGATTTTTCAATATTTAAAATTGTCTTACTGACATTCGGATTAATGGAATAGGTAAAGCTGTTTCGAATTTCCCGAAGACTATCCTTGCAATCCTTAATGTCAAGTTTTAATGTATTTTTCAGATGTCGGAGATTCTGTGCCGTGACTTTTCCGTCTTTTTTGAAGGTTTTAAGATCCTTTTCCAGCTGCTTATAACTTTTGTCTACTGCCGAAAGTTTCTTGTCAGTCTCCCCAAGAACATCTTTTAAAACGGTAAGTGTAGAACCCGTCACTTTTTTTACTGATTCGGTAGAATTCTGCACCGTACTGTAAGTATCTCCTTCCGAAAGACCATCCACCTGCTCGTCAAGCACACTCAAATCCTGATCCATGGAGTCGAGACTGATACTGATCAGTGATGACACCGTATCTGCAGTCTGTGCCCCAGACAAGACGCTATTCTGCATACTTGAGACCGTGTCCTGACTGCTGTTAAAAAGTCCCTGCGTATTCAAAATCAGTGTCTGTGCGGAATCCGCAAGATCCGATGCCGACCCGGTCACCAGCGAAAATGTATTTAAAATATCTACATATGTCTGAAGATTTTTATCAATGCCATCCAGCTTATCCGTAGTAACCGAAACAATATCCACGCCATTCTCATCTGTCTGGGAAAGCATCTCTCCCGATTCCGTCAGCACCTGTGTAAGCGTGCTTACAAATGTCGTATTGATCTGCTCCTGCACTGCCGTCTTTGCTTTAGATGTAATTTTGGTCGCTATGGCATTTTTTTTGCTGTTCTCGTAATAGTCAATCGCCGGATTGACCGGATCACCACCGAGGAAACTGATCATTTTCTCCGTGAAATCTTTCGGCACGATCAATGCCGCATAGTATTCTCCACTTCGAACGCCCTCTAATGTTTTGTCCTTTGAATCATCAAATACCCAACCAATCGTCGTATTTTCTTTCAGACCGTCAATCATCTTGTCCCCGATATTCAACTCCAGTGAACCGATCGTAACACCTGTATCCTCGGAACATACCCCAATCTTCATCTGGGAAGTTGCAGATTCTCCGTATGGATTCCAGTTGGACATAATATTAAACCATGCGTACAAAGCCGGAATAATTGACAGTCCCATGACAATGACAATCGCTACGACATTTGAACGCATCCGCCGCATATCAGAAAGGAACACTCTAAATATTTTTATCATCTGTCTCCTCCGTTTTTTCTGCTGCGCGAAGCATCATTTCTTTTGCGGTACTTGTGACACGATCGACGGCATTATCCACAGCTTTTTCAATCATGCCGGCTTTTTCCTCAAAACGGTCCACATTTTTTTCAAAACGGTCCATCTCAATCAGACTGTCCACTTTCCCATTCTTCTTTCCTTCAAGCTTATTGATATGATTCTGTAAATTATAGTCCATATATTCCACAACGATCAGATAGACAGCCAGAATAAACAGACTTATGATCCAAAGCGCCAGAAAAATAATCTTTGAACTTTTCATCACCATAAGAAGGAACAGAAAAATAGCCGGAATAATATACAGACAACGCAATCCAATCCTGATACGCTTCTGATTTTTCTCGTGGCTTTTTTTTTCAAAATCCATGACCATTTCATAGAGATTTTCAAGTTTTTCCAATTTTTGCTTATCTGTTTCCAAATATAAGTCCTCCATCTTAAAGCATTTTTGTATCTTCCATTCGTTTTTCAATGAAGTGATTTAATCCGATAAACGGAATACGCACAACCAGTCCGATAAACAAGCCTGCCGCCGCAAAAATCAACAGTTTCAAAAGATCAATGGTCAGATCCTGATGATACATTCCTCCGATGCATTCACGCATACCATTGATTGCATACGGAAACGGGAAAAAGATATATACCGAACGGAAAAACCGCGGCAGAGCCTCGATCGGATAAGTTCCACCGGAACCTGCAATCTGCAATACCATGATCACGACTGCCAGCGCTTTTCCAATATCGCCAAAAGAAATCGTAAGCGCATAGATCAGTATCGAAAATGTAAAGCTTGTGACTGCTGCCGTCAAAAACATCGCACCCGGATGTTTACACTGTACCCCGAATATATACAGATCGCCTGCCACAATGATCATTGCCTGAATTTCAGACAACAGAAGGAATAACAGATAGCGGCCAAAGAAATACTGATACGGTTTTGCCTTCGGGAAATCCTTTTTATCTACATGTACTTTCAAAAGCGATACGAGAATCGTCATACCCACCCAGATTGCAAGTACTGTGTAAAACGGTGCTACTCCGGATCCGTAATTTGCGATCTCATACATATAATGTTCATTTACTTTTACCGGCTGGGAAAAGAAATCTCCGTAAGTATCCGGATCTCCGGCGAGAAGATTCATAATAATATCCATCTGCTCACTATCCGAAGCATTCTTTAATTTATCCAGTGTTTTTCCGATTTTTCCGCTGGTCTGTTCCAATACTTCCTGCAACTGGGTAAGACTTGTATTTAGTGTGCCAAGTGTTGTATCCACACCGTCGAAAATATCTTTCATTCCATCTAAAGTTCCGCTGAGATTCTGCAAAAGGCCTTCGGTACTCTCAAGTACATCCGCCATATCATCCAGCATTCCCTGCACCTGCGGAGATATCTGCTGTGCAAATAATGTATTGATGTTTTCTATCGTATCGGAATAATTTTTCAACGTACGCTGCGTAGCAGAAATCGTCTTCTTAGCATCCGATGCATTCTCATCCACGCCCGGAATATCTGCAATATTATCTGCCATTGTCTGCAGCTTATTTACCGTATCAATGGTATTTTCCAAAGACTTGGAATCTCCCTGTACCGTTTTTAAATAATCGCTGAGACTCTGTAACTGTACCGACAGATCTTTCGCATCTTCCTGAATGATCGTTACATCTTTTGCCAGTGTGTTAATCTGCTTGTCCAGATTGGCAGCGGAAATATGTGTATCGATCGTATTGATCGTCTGCTGGATTTTATTTAATGATTGTGTCACTTTCTTTGAAAAAGCCGCAAATGAAGTTTTCGAAGTCTTAAGATTCTGCTTTCCGTCTTCCATGCTGTCAATTCCGGATTGTATCATCTCCTGTCCTGCGGCAAGATTCTTGTTCGTATCATCTGCCGATTTTGTGACCAGTTCATTTCCGGCAAGAAATGAGGTAATCATCTTGTCATAGTCCTGAAGATACCCCTGTACCGTCTCAAGCTTTTCAATAAAAGCGCCCACAGCGTTCTCATCTTTGAGGGATGCCTGCAGATCATTCGTCCGGGTAAAGATTTTTTCTGTCACAACTTTTACAAACGACTGATTGATTGTGCTCTGCAGCGTAGATACCGCCGTATCTGTAATTTTTGTCGCTACGGCATTCTTTTTTTCATTTTCATAATAGGTAATCTTCGGCTGGGAGATATTATCCATGAGCGCATTGTACAGCCCATAGGAAAACTCCGGATCGATCACGACTGCCGCATAGCAGTCCCCTGATTTTACCCGGTCGACCGCGTCCTTTTTGCTATCGACAAAGACCCATCCGATATTGTCCTTTTGTTTGAGCTGTTCTACAATCTCCTGCCCCATATTTGCGTTCTCGCCATCCAGGTCTGTGCATCCTTCGTCCAGATTAGCCACCGCGATGCGGATATTGCCGGTGTTCGCATACGGATCCCAGTTCGCATAAATATTAAACCATGCATACAAAGCGGGCAGAATACATAAGCCCACCGCAATCACCAGTGCGAAAAAATTGTGAGACAGACCATACAGATCTGATTTAAAAATTTTCCTGATTGTAGCCATAAGTTCTCCTATAAGCTTAATAACTGCATTACTTCTTCTTTGAGTTCATTTCCTCTATCCTTTAACAGCAGCATACGATTGTACTTGTAATATGCCTCATTTCCACATTCTGTCACATATTGCAGACTGTAATATCCCGCCGAAAGTTCCGAAAGAAAAATGACCAGCTCCTGTCCTTCACCAAACACACGGCAAAGGAAATCAAATGCGTTCGTCAGATGTCTTCCGGTATCTTTGATCTGTATCTGTCTTGCATTTTCCTGTGCATCAAAATAGGTCTTCGCACACATGAAATCCGCCTTTGCATCTCCCGTTCCCTCTGCGTTCATACGGGTCAGGCATTCCTGCATGGCATGTACCGTCATAGCGAATACCTTCTGCTCCTCACGTGAGGCAAGTCCTGCTTTCTTCCGGTGGTCAGTCATCGCCTGATATGCCGAGATCTGCTGCTCCAACAGCTCGGTTCCCCGTCCTCTTTTGTCTTTCAGGTCACTGCGCAGATATCCCAGCTGCCGCAACAGTTCTTCCTGTGCGGCTTTGCTTCTGACATAAGTAATGAATTCCTGTCCCAGTCGATCCAGAAGCATTCCGAGAAGACTCAGTTTTTCATCGAACGGCGCATCCTTGATTGCGTTCGTATTCTCCGGAATTTCTCCCTCGAGAATCTCCGGAATCCGGTATGTATTTTTATACTTATTGTAGAGTTCATAATAGTTTGCAAAGTCCTGCGCAATCTCATCATCCTGCAAATATTGTACCACAAAGTCATAGTTGATTGGGAGATGTAATTGTTCATAAACTTTCATTACCTGTGAGAGATCTTCCCATCCTCTGGCCGTAACAAAACGCTTTCCATCCAGATCCGATACAATCGAATAGAAATTCTTTTTCTTAATTTCCAGATAAGACAATATCGCACCATGAATCTGTGCTTTGTATGCATATTCTTTCCATGCTGAAAAATCTTCTTCGATGTAAATGCGCTTTACTCTGTCATAGGTTACGATGTCAAAATCACGGACGGATTTATTGTATTCCGGCGGATTACCTGCGGTAACAATAACAAAACCATCCGGTACTCGATGATTGCCAAACGTCTTATACTGCAGGAACTGAAGCATTGTCGGTGCAAGTGTTTCCGATACACAATTGATTTCGTCAAGGAATAAAATGCCCTCTTTGATTCCGCTTTTTTCAATCTGATCGTATATGGATGCGATGATCTCACTCATCGTATATTCCGTCACCGACATTTCATTTCCGTCGTAGTTTTTCTTTGAAATAAACGGCAGACCGATAGCGCTCTGTCTCGTATGATGCGTGATCGTATAAGAAACCAGGTTGATGTTACACTCTCTTGCGACCTGCTCCATGATTGCCGTCTTTCCGATTCCAGGTGGTCCGATCAGAAGCACCGGACGCTGACGCTCTACGGGGATCGCATATTCCCCAGTCTCATCTTTCGTCAAATATGCCTGTACCGTATTTATAATCTCCTGCTTTGCCTGTTTGATATTCATGCATGCTCTCCTTTATCTGTTATCACTGTCTAAATATAATTTTATCGCCCAGGAAGGAACCTTCTCCTCTTCCCGCTCCTCGTCTCCATAGAAGACAAATACCGTCTCGTAGTCGGTCGGTTTCACAGGATACTCTCCAAATCCATCCGTAAAATACATGAGTCCTTTTAAATTCCGCAGTTCTCCTGCCTCCCGCAATTTCTCCACATAAGAAAATACAGGGCGGAAATCCGTTCCATATCCACCTTCTACAGAAAACTCTTCCGCAAATCTCTCCATCTCCGACAGATCCGTGATCTGCACATCTTTTTGGATCTGGTTATCGCACTCTATAATCCGTATATTTACTTTGCGGAAAAAATTTTCCTGCTGCTTTAATATTGCTCCGGTCTCATTCAAAAACTGCTGCACGAGCCGATCCCTGCAGGATGCCGAGGTGTCAATGGCAATCACAAGTTCCTCAACCTTTTTTGCTTCACGATATTCATTCTCCTCGATCAAGGGCATATTGCCATACATCTGCAGACCATACATATAAAATCCATAGTCAAACGAATCCATATCAATGGAAACTTCTTCCCGCAATACGGCAAACCGTTTCAAATATTCTTTATAACTTTTGCGCACGCGATTCTGTATGGACAGCATCCATGCAAGTTTTCCCGCATCTTCCGACGCGTCTTTTGCGAATGTTTCCATATCACTTTCGATACGCTTTGCATTTTCTTTCCACTCTTCTTCCTTTGGATCTGTCGAACCAAGCGGGGTTGCATTGTCTTTCTGTTCCTGCGGCTGATTCTGCTGCGTCTCTTCACTGTTTGTCTCATTATCCATGCCAGCCTTCGGCTGGTCATCGTTATCCCCGGGCGGTTCCATCCGCTCCCAGAAACTATGGTCGCAGAGTGCAAATTCCTGCCGCAGAGATTCTTCCATATAAGGATCGCGTTTGCGCAGAATAAAGTAATGATACAGCTTTTCGGCAGTCAGGACCGATACTTCTTTTTCGAGTTTTTCATACCATTGCTGTCGAAAATCTGAAGTCACCCGCAGAATCGTCGGATACTCCATCGAATCCACAACCGACTCTACTGCAATATCACAACACAGATTCCATAATTCACTGTCCTCATGTTCCTTTGCTGAAAACATGTGGCGGAAAATGCAATGCATCAACATATGCATATAAGTCCGGTTCAAAATCTCCGGTCGCTCAATATACATATGAAGCAGATAGGTCGGATTAAAGCGGATAAACGCTGCATCCGTTCCCACCGTCCGCGTAGACAGATCCATTCGAAAGCCCAGACTTCCGAGCGCCGGTCCCATAAAACGCATGGACAGATACAATTCTGTACGCACCGCATTCAATATTTTATTTCCTGTCTCTTCTAATTCAATTCTCGTTTTCATATTTTACCAATCGTCCAAAGTCATTGCCTGTGTCTGCTGCACCGCTGCAAAATGCATGCGCTGATACTCCATCAGCTGCGCTGTGATCGCGCTTTGTTTCTCTCTCGCCGCAAGCTGCAATGCCGGTTCTATCGCATCTCTTGAAATCAGGCACAAATCACATAAGGTAATCACTTCCTCGCATCTGCCATCTTCAATCAGTCTCTCAAGCACAATTTTTACATTCTTTTCCAGATACTGTTCATACACTTCTCTTGCCTGTGTCTCAAGCTCCAGCGGATACATCAGCCGGTCGAGTGCAATATCGATTGCTGCCCGGTAATCATCGTCCGCCGCATGGAAAAAAAGCCGGTCATAGGCCAGCAAATCCACGCCTTTTCGTGTCACACATTCACGATAAGGGTATCCGCTTCCTTCTATTTTATGATGCAATACACGCGCTTCCACATCCTCCACAAAATCATACACATATGCCGGAAATGTCAGATGCAGCCCTATAGGTTCCACACAAAAGCGCAGCATCCGGTCATTATCCGCAAGCAACTCTTTCATTACTGAAAAACTGTTACGCTTCTGGTGCAACGTAATCGCATGCAGATTCCCGCATTGTTTGATCACTCCATCATAGTAATCCTCCACACTGTCAAACAGACTTAATGTCGTAAGATTTTTACAGTTATAAAATGCCTGTCTTCCCAGAGTATCGATTGTCTCGGGAAGTGTCAGGGAACACAGATCCTCCCTGCCGGAAAAAGCGTATTTTCCAATGCTTCGCACCGGTATATTTTCCATCATCGCGGGAATTACAAGATGACGGATACTGCCTTCGTATCCCGTAATTTCTATATATATATTTCCTTTTCGGTCCGTTTTTTTCTCGTAGCAGTATGCCACTTTATTGATCCTCCTGTAATGCTTCCAGTTCTCCGATAAAATACAGGGAGCCGAGCGCTACTGTCTTTTCTTTCGGAGTCAGCACCTCAAACACCTGCGAGACCTTTTGCAGACTTCGCGCAGGAATTCCCCTGTTTTTAATCTTTTCAGCCAGCTCCTCCGCCTGCAGGGCACGGGAACTCTCCGGTGTCACAGTCACAAAATCCAGCGCAAGCGGAAGTAACTCCTCCACCATCTTTTCATAATCCTTGTCCGCCATCACACCCATAATAAAATGAAATTTTTCTTCCGGGAACATCTGCATCAGACTTGTTTTCAGCGCATGAATTCCATTACTGTTGTGCGCACCATCCACCATAAGAAATGGTGATTCCTGAAGAATTTCCATACGTCCTTTCCAGACCGCATTTTGAATGCCTGCTTCCACTGCCTGCCCGATCACTTCCTGTCTCCCCTGCGTTTTCACATGCCGCGCAAGAAAAATCTCCGCTGCCTTTTTTGCCGTTGCCGCATTTTCCAACTGGTAAGCCCCTGGAAGTCCCGGTTTCATTTTTTCTACATCACGCACATCCTGTTCTGTAACAAAATAAGCATCGTATCTTTTCAGCACCTGCAATGCTTCTTCTTCCTGTGGCGCAATGACCGCCGGAACATCCGGCTTTAAAATGCCTGCTTTCTCTGATGCGATTTCCGTCAGTGTATTTCCCAGAATTGCCATGTGATCGTAGCCGATTCGTGTAATAACTGCCACATCCGGCTTTCCGAGTGCATTGGTCGAATCGAGTCTTCCACCAAGCCCGGTCTCAAAAACTGCCACATCACAATGCTGCTCCTGAAAATAAATGACCGCCATCACCAGACAATAATCAAACATTGTTGGTGTCACATCTGGCTCCAAAGCCAGAAGCTCATTTCCAATCCTTGTGACATCTTCCTTTTCAATCATCTTTCCATTGACACAGATTCTTTCACGAAAATCCACCAGGTGTGGGGATGTAAAACATCCAACCTTAAGTCCGGCTTCTTTCATGATCTGACTCAAAAAAGCACAGGTCGAGCCTTTTCCATTCGTTCCTGCCACATGGATATAAGGCAGGCCCTTCTGCGGTTCCTGTAAGACCGCAAGCATACACCGTGTAACCTCTACGCCGGGCAATTTTCCAAATCTCCGGCTGTTTTCTATTTTCTCAACAACTTCTTCGTAACTATATTGCTTTTTATATTCTGTCATATGGACGAATCCTTCCATTTATCTATAAAGACTGTTTTATTTCTGCTACTCCCAGACATGAAAATGGGGAGAAGCAAAGCTCCTCCCCGCTATTCTACTTCCTTATGAAGTTTGTTTCAAGTAAAACTGTTTGATTAGCAGATGCTATACTGCTAAAATCACACCACCATCATTTGCATACATGCTGGATACTCCGGCCGTATTGACGATGACAATCTTTTTGAACTTTGCCATCTTCTCAATGGTCTCTTTTACGAACTGTGCACGTTCCGGACAGTTGCAATGTGAAATTGCAAGAATACGGTTCTCACAGTTCTTCGTAACTTTGAGCATATCTTCGATCATCTTGGTCAGCGCTTTCTTCATACCACGCGCCTGGCCTAACTGCTGAATCGTGCCTTCCTTGGTCGATCCCATAACTGGCTTAATATTAAGTGTATTGGCAACCAAAGCTTTCAGGTTACTCAGACGGCCCGCCTTGCGCAAAGTCTCTAATGTTTCAAGCACGAAGAACGTATTCATGGATGCAATATATTTCTCCACCTGTTCGACCACTTCTTCAAAAGAAAGGCCACTTTCCTCTAACTCCTGCACTTTTAATCCGATCAGAGTCTCTCCAATTGATGCAGATTTGGAATTGAATACATGAATCTTTTTGTTTTCTTCGTGTTCCTCATTATATAACTGTGCTCCGAGAACCGCACTATTATAAGATCCACTCAGTTTTCCGGACAAAGTCACAACATAAACATGTTCCGCCTCGCCCTCATACGCATTCATGTAACGCTCCGGCGATGGGCAGGAAGACTTTGGACTGTGTATTGCAGCTTTCACTCTCTGTAAAAAGTCTTTCTGATCAAAGGTCTCATCATCCGTGATCTGATATCCATCCACATCTAACTCCAACGGTACATTGGAAAAATGTCCGTCCGCTTTCAATTCCTCTGATAATTCTCCACAACTGTCAATTACAATTTTATACATAATGCCATCCTTCTCTCTTTTGAGCATACGTCTCCAATTACCTTAGCAAAAGTTTTTTCTTTCTATTACAAGTAGTTTCAAATACTACGTTGTTATATTAACATCATTTATGCTATTTGAAAAGAGAAAATTACAACATTTTATAAAATTTATGGATTTTTTACTTTTTCGTACCTGTGATGCAGTTTTTTTGTGGCATAAGTTTCAATCACATACATGAATTACACTTTTTTCGGCATGAACGACAAGTATTCCCGTATAGTAATTTATGACATTCCAAGTTATAATACATTTATACAAAAGCGGACAAGGAGAATATTTTTAATGAAAATTGCAATATGCGATGATGACAAAAATGAGCTTTTTCATATTCTGTCTCTTCTGGCAGATTATCAGATACAGAAAAACACAGACTTTTCCTATAAACCATTCGAAAGCAGTATGGAACTTGCCACAAATGCAGCAGAAGAACGATATGATATCTATCTGTTGGATGTGGTGATGCCGGGACTAAATGGCATGGAACTGGCAAAAGAAATCCGTAGCTATGACAAAGCAGCAAATATTATTTTTCTGACCACTTCTCCAGAATTCGCAGTGGAAAGCTACACGGTGAAAGCCTCCAATTATCTGATAAAACCCATTCAGAAGGATCGGCTTTTCGATGCATTGGACGATATTATGAAAACAAGGATTGAAGATCAGGCTTCTTCTCTTGTCCTCAAAAGCAGTGTCGGCGTGCACAAAGTACGGATTTCGGAAATTATTTACGTGGAAGCACTAAACCGGAAGGTAATTTATTATCTGAAAAACAACGAACAGATTGTATGCGCAGACAAATTTTCCTCTGTTTGTGATTTTTTATTACAGCACCCGGAATTTATCCTTGCGCATCGCTCATTTCTTGTAAATATGAACTTTATCCGTTCCATCGGTGCAACGGATATGTATCTGCAGGATGGCAAGCACATACCGCTCGCACAACGCAGAGTTGCCGAAATTAAAAAGCTTTACCTTGCGTTTCAAATGGAGGAATAATTATGACGGATTTAGCAATGATTTTAGGATTAATCAATTATGTGTTTGTCCTTTTCTTTGGCATTGTAGTTTCCCTGTATCTGGCTGACATCAACTTCATGGATCACAAAGTTTTATATTTCTGTACCCTTTTTGGTTTTGGCGCAGCAGAGGGTATTTTCTATCTTTTTATGGGAGAATCCCTGCTTTACAAATGCTATCCACTGCTCATACATGTTCCATTGATTCTCCTGATCTGGCTTGTGTTTCACCGGAATTTCTATGTTTCAACCATTGCGGTATTATCTGCCTATCTGCTGTGTACACCCAGAAAATGGTTGGGCACACTGGTTGCCTCTTTCTTTCACGGAAATCCGCTCATTGCCAACATAACCGCAATCTGTGTAACGATTCCTTTACTTTTTCTGGTCGTTCGCTATATTGCACCATACATTATCCGTCTGAAATATGAAAACAGGAAAACGATTTTACTTTTTTTCCTGTTACCACTTGCATACTACATACTTGAATATACTTTCACGGTCTACACCGATTTGCTATACACGGGCGGTCCTGTTGTCATTGATTTCATGGACAGTTTCATTGTTTTGTTTTTCTTTATTTTATCTATGCTGTCACTTGATTTTTCCAATAAGAAAAACGAAGCTGAACGGGAAAATCTGCTTCTTACTACTGCTGCCACACAGGCGCAGAAAGAAATTGAACAATTGTCCATTTCCCAGAAGCAGGCTTCCATTTACCGGCATGACCTTCGTCATCATATGACCTTTCTGCAAAACTGTATTGCAGAAAATAAGCGGGATCAGGCTTTGGAGTACATACACCAGATCTGTACCGATATTGACAACAGCTGCGTGATCAAATACTGCAAGAATGAAGCATTGAACCTGATTCTCTCGTCCTATGCAGATCAGGCAAAAGAATCCGGAATCGATGTCCGGATTTCTGTTACAGCAACGAATTTTACGCGTTTTCAGATTACGGATCTGTGCAGCCTTTTTGCCAATGCCTTAGAGAATGCCATACATGCATGTGAAAAAATTCCGACATCTGAAAAACGTTATATCACACTGAAAGTTTTTGAAAAAAATGACCGGATCTGTATCAATATCGCAAATAATTATATACAGAATCCGGTATTTGAAAATGAAATTCCGACCTCTCGCGAAGCCAACCATGGCATAGGTGTCCGAAGCATGATCTCTGTCGTGGAAAAATATCATGGAGTGTATGGATTTTTTACTGAGAACAAAGAATTCCGTTTTCAGGCTTCCTTATGAAATGATATAATAAAGGTAACATTCTATCGGAAGGAGTCTGTGAAAACTTATGGGAAATTCTATGAAAGATACCTTTATCCACCAATATGAAAGTCAGGTAGCTCATGCGCCTCTGCCCCTGCAACTTGCTGAAACCTATTCCATCAGCAGTATCATCAAAGATACCACCGATAAAAAAGTTTATCTTCTAAAAGATCAGCGCAATCAGCCTTTTATCCTGAAATGCTGTTCTTCTATGTATGCTGGAGTCCTTCGACAAGAATATGATTTTCTGACACATCATACAAATATGGACTGTTTTCCTGACGCTGTAACTTTTTTCGAAGAATCCGATATGTGCTTTTTGCTGCGCGATTATATCAAAGGTCCATTACTTGGAGAACATTCCGAACATTTGTATGCACAATACACACACTTCCGGGATTTTGAAAATGCACTGCTGCCCTATATGATGGAATGTTGTCAGATCATCTCCATTTTACATCATGAAAAGCCGCCCATGATTCATCGGGATATCAAACCGGAAAACTTTGTCTGGGAAGAATCTTCCCAAATGCTTGTGCTCATCGACATTGATGCCGGCCGGCAATTTACACCTTCCAAAACAAGAGATACCGTTTTTACCGGAACATATGGCAATGCGGCTCCGGAACAATTCGGTTTCGGGCAAAGTGATGTCCGCACCGATGTATATGGATTGGGCAAAACATTTCTGTCTCTCTTATCAGGTAACGAATCATTTCCTGAATCGAACACAGATATTCCCGGCCTTTCCGCAGATCTTGCCGCGATCCTGCAGAAAGCAACTGCTTTCAAGCCTGAGGAGCGTTATACAACTGTTTTACAATTACAAAAAGCACTCTCGAAACTGCAAGCACAACGCAGTCAAAAAAACAAGAAACCACGTTCCGGTTTTGACCATTCACTGGCACTCCTTTTTGCAGGAATCGTCTTAGGTTCTGGAATTGGATCAGGAATCGGTGTCATGGTAGCACAAAATTCATTTCAGACATCAGCAGTCGCATCTGCTGACACACAGCAGCAAGAATCTGCGCTACCTGTATCAGAAACTGACGCAACAAAATCTGGTAATTCAGATACCTCCATCTCTCACAAAGTTTCCAGTCACTCACTTGCCGAACAGGCTGGTGTCGAAACTTTTGATGCATACAAATATCAGGATCAGATTGATACAATCATTGTTGCTGCCTACCAGAATGATGCAAGCTCTGTCGCATCCAATTTAGAGACACTGATCACGCAGTTATATGAGGAACCGGAACTTACACGCAATCCTCCGGAAGATTATTCCACCTATGATGTACTGCCCCAAAATTACTGGACACGTACCGGCATGGACTCTGTCCGTCTCCGCCTTTTTTATCGTGACAGTATCCTTAAGAAAAATATTGGCTCTTATGCTGACTATGATACACAGCTTCTGAACATGGTACGCCACTGTCTCTACGGAACAAATGGCTCTGATACCAGCAATCTTTACCAATATGCGCACAGCACCCCTGCTGAACGAAACAACTACTATGAATTTTGTCTCAGCGATCTGTTAGACAATGTGCAATGTGTACTTGACCAACGTGATAATTTCACCTGTCCACAGGAAGCAGATTCCCAATGAGTGAGCATTTTTGCCCACCATCGCATATTTTCAATATGGTAAAATATAGAATATGTTAAAATAGTCAATGTCGAATTTGCTAAAAGCAAATTATGCATGGGCTGATGTTCAATGGAATAGGGGAAACATATGAAGGCGACGGATGAATTATTAAAACAGATCAAAGAACTGAATATTGAAGAGTTTAAAAAAGAAGAAAGTTTTGACTGCGTTTCCATCGGCGAATATCTGTGCTCACTTCTTACCAGTCATGATCTGCAGCCGAAAGATATTATCTTAAATCTGAACATGGAACGCTCTTATACATATCAGATACTTAACGGGCGGCGGAAACCTACACGCAATTTTCTTTTGCGTATTGCAATCTTTACCGGCTTGTCCCTGGACGAAACCCAGAAGATGCTTACCATCGCCCAGCGTCCGCAGCTCTATCCACGGAACCGCTTTGATGCAGCAATTATTTTTTCGTTGGAGCATAAAATGTCGTTGGATGAGACTTACGAACTTTTAGAGGAAATCGGCGAAGAACCGTTAAATTAATTTTCCTATACCGTGAAAAAGCCCGGAGGCTTTCCTTTCTGGAAAACTTCCGGGACTTTTTTGTGTGCTATACGCTTTGCCTGTTATTTTACTTTGACTTTCACCTTAACGGTCTTGGTTGTACCATCATTCAAAGTAACTTTCACTTTTACTGTGACATTACCTTTCTTTTTTGCAGTAACCTTTCCGTTTTTATCTACTTTTACTTTCGTTTTATCGGACGATCTATAGGTAATCTTTGCAACATTATCCATATCCAGCTTACTACTCAGTTTTACGGTTGTCTTTTTTCCTTTTGCAACTGACACATTACTCTTCTTTGGTGTTACTGTTTTTAAGATTTCTTTCTGTAATGCCTTTGTCTCTTTCTCATTAAGAAGCTGGTATTCACCTTCTTCTGCTTTGACGCTGACATTACCACTCTTATTCACAGTAACTGCTTTTGATACAAGAACCTTTTTTCCATCCTCAATTTTTACAAGTGTCAGTTTCTTTCCTGCTGCCAGATCCTCTGCCTTAGTCTCTACCGTGTACAGGACATTTCCTTTTTTATCTTTTACAGTCTGCTTAATGGTCAGATCCGTAGTTCCTGCTGCATCGGTCATCTGCTTTACAACATTTGCAGAGATTGTAGTCTTAACTTTATCATCTGTTCCTGTCGTTACGGTATTCTCTACCTCTGCCTCTGCTGCAGAAATCTTTCCATCTGCATCCTTGGTTACAGTAACACTTGCAGAAGTATTCTTTGCGACATTCTCAATCTCGGACTTCTTTGTTGTAGATGCTACGCTGCCATCCGAATTCTTAATGGTTGTTGTCTCTTGTTTTACAGTATTTCCACTGCTGTTTGTTGTGATCTCTGTTTTTGTTTCTGTGGTTGTCTCGCCCGGTGCTGGTGTCGGCTCCGGTGTTGGCGTTGGCTCCGGTGTTGGTGTAACTGTAGAGCCACCACCTGTGGAACCGCCAGAAGAGCCACCACCTGTGTTTCCACTGTCGCTGCTGTCTTTATCGGTATAAATCCATACATATCCATCTGTATCATAAGTGCCATACGCATCCTGAATCTGTGCCTTTACTTCGATAAAGAATTCTTCCGGAAGATCTGCCTTTGCCCCCAATGTAATCTTATATACATATGGTTCACTGGCATTTATTACTTCATAATTAAAATACTTTGTACTGTCTGTAAAGTAGGTAGGTTCTCCTTTTCCATCCTCATAGATTCCAGCATAAAGCTCAACACTTTTTATGGTGTAATCGCTGCCCGCATTTTCTACCATGTAAAATACCTGGTTGTCAGAGTCTGTTTTAACCGAAGACAGATAAGAATCTTTCGAAACCGTTGTGTTCTTATAAAATGCAACTTCCCGATAATATACGTCCAGATTAACAACTTCATTTGTCTCTTTGTTTACCACTTTGTAACTTCCAATGCCCGGGAATGTCAGATCACAGAATCTGCCGTCTTTTGCATTTGCAGTAATGCTTCCCACCGGATTTCCTTCACTGTCTGTAAGTGATAGCTGATCTGCGGTCACAATGTTTTTTCTCTCATCGCTGTCGATGGTTGCAAATACGATACATACCTCATCGGTATAATATGCACCGATATTGGAGTACCAGTTGATGTCTGTCGGAATTTCCGGGTTTTCTCTGTCAATGTCGGCAATTGCAACAAATCCCTGCTCCTGCGGATAGTTCTCTTTACTCTGTATCCAGACACCAGCTTCTGTTTCATCCACCCTGTCATGATTCTCATTGTACAATTCCATAGTGACGCCAACTGTAAAGTTCTTCTTTTGCTCTTTGTTGATCGTAATCTTGTGATTTCCATTCTTTAAATCTTCTACAGTATAAAAATCCGCGATATCATACGAGCGATCCTCATCTGCCGGCTCTACAAAGAATTTATATTCTGGTGTCAGGTTCTCATCCACTCCATATGGAATCACATACAATACATTGCACTCATCTTTCCATATCGTACTCTCTGAATCACATACTGTATCTGCACTTACTTTCTCTGCAGTATATAATCCGACCTTATTAAAATCTGCGGATACAATCACTGCATCGTCCGGATTTTCTTTCGCATATATTTTGTACTCACCAGTACCGTTGAATTTAATTCTTATATAATCATCCGGCTGCACAAGGAATGCCGTTCCCGTCGCATCTGTCATCGGCTCGATGGTAAGTTCGTCTTTCTTATATACTTTTTCTACCGATCCGTCTTTTGCGACTTTGGCAAACTGGTATGTCTGCTGATGGTTGAGACTTCCCCAGCCCTCTTTTGTATAATGTGCTTTATCATCTATTACCATGTGACCTGCATTGTCATCCCAATGGAAATTCTGTGTCACACTAAACCCTGCACTCGAACCGGTAAACTGTGTCGTAAGCCATGATGCGGTTCCCCAGCCTTCCGTCTGTCCGTGATCCGGATCAAAGCCCGGCTGATGTACCTTTCCGAGCAGGTACAGATACTCTGTGGTATCTTTCAATGTCAGTTTAAATTTTCCTCTTCCAATTTCTTCAATGGAAACATATCTCTCAATATCATCCTTTGCAACATCGCCAGCATTGGTCGATACATACCATTCGGACTCAATTTCCGTCACATCCTCCGGAATGTTTGCGATAAAATAAAGAACATTTCCACTTTCTGTACTGTTGAATGTGTAATTTTCAGCTCCATCCAAAAGTCCAGCTACCGAAGGATTCTCCGTTGTATAATAAGCAGATTCCGGATAACTCATATGAATCGTTACATAGTCTGTTGAATCATCCTTTACATATACTTTGTAATCTCCAGCATCGCTTACCAAGATTTCTACAATTCCTTCCTTTTCCGCGGAATCCTTCAATCTAACAGTTCCGTTTCCATCTACAGGCTCTGCTTTCAACTCTGATGCCCGATAGATTTTCTGTGTTTCACCCTCCTGCCAGGTCATGAAGCGGTGCATAGGATAAATAACCTGACTCCAGCATTCTTTGTCACCTTCGCACTCTGTATTATCAATATCATTTGAGACACGCAGCCCTGACATTTTTCCTTCGTAATGTACATTCAGCCGCTCTTCGGGATTCCAGGTATCTCCGTTTAAGGTTCCTTGTGCTTTCACACAAATATCCAGCCACTCGAAAGTACCCTTTTTCAGTGTAAGTTGATATACTTTTTCCTGACTGCTGTCGTCATGTTGCACTATAGTTTTCGCAAAGTACTTGCTATATAACTTCTCATCGATATTTTTTCCATCCACATTTACCTGCCAGGTTTCATTACCATCCCATGTAACATCTGCCGGCGCAGAGGTAATCAGATAAATAACTCCATCTTTTTCCGATGTATATTCATAGGAATCAATTGCACCTTCCGGTGTCTTTTTCTCTGTTGTATAAAAGCCAAGATCTTTATACCCAACTTCAATCGTAATTTCATCACTGTCTGTACGATTTGTCAAATAAAGCTTGTACCATCCTATATGAGAAAATTTCAGTTGCACATAGTCCGCATTATTCTCCACCGGCGCAATGGAACCGACATTTTCTGTCTGCAGACTCTCATTTGGTTCTTCCCCGTCACCACAATAAGCCAGTGTAAGTGCATCCGCCCGGATGGCGCCACCTGTCGGATTTCCCTTCGCATCAAGTTCTTTTACCAGCAATGTTGTTCCATTTACTACTGATCCAAGCCCTTTCATCCACGTTGCCTGTTCATTCGGACCTTTGATATTTCCGTTATCATCCCATTCCAGCCAGTCCATCGCTGCCAGTCCGCTGATGACTTCTTCTGTATCTCCTCCCTCTTTCTCATTTGCATCTGCCCATACCGTATTCACACCAAGCCCGGAAAAAAGGCTCAGTACCATTGCAAATACCATAAAAAGCGCGCTCAGTTTTTTCTTCATAAGCAAATATCCTCCTTTTATTTTGTAGTACTATTGTACCAAAAGGAAGATATCGCTTGGTGTGCACGGATGCCCACATTTGCATTTCTTACTTTGATTCTTATACGCCCAAAAGAAGCATCCTGCTATTTATTCAAAACATTGTAACGATCTTAGCTACAAAAGAACATTTTCACGGCACCCGCAAGCGCGTCCATATCAACACTTCCCATAAGTTCTCTTGCCGAATGCATTGCAAGAAGCGGAATCCCGATATCCACGGTCTTTACCGGCATCAAGGTCGAAGCAACGGAACCTAATGTACCTCCGCCCCGCACATCGGAGCGATTCACAAAACGCTGATAAGCAATTCCGTTTTTATCACAGATCTGTCGCAAAATCGCCACAGCCTCCGCATCTGTCGCATACGACTGGGAACACGCTTCCTTGATGCAGAATCCACTTCCTAACACCGGATGATTCGTGATATCCATCTTTCCTTTGTGGTTTGGATGCAGACCATGTGCCACATCTACCGACAAAAGCATGGACGCATATAGAATGCGTTCTATCTCTTCCTCGTCTGCTCCCATGCTGCGTAAAATACGACGTGTCATATCATGCAGTAAAATAGAGGCCGCCCCCTGCTTACTTGTGTTGCCGATTTCTTCATGATCAAACAATGCGATCAGATTGATTCCATCCACACGCTCTCCCTGCATCAACGCCTGTAATAATGCAGCAACAGACGTCTGGTTATCGAGCCTCGGAGAAGACAGAAACGTATCTCTTATGCCCACATACGCCGGTTCTTCCATGCAATATGTATTCAGTTCAAAGTCCAGAATATCTTCTTTGTCTACTGCAAGTTCTTCTGCCAGAAATGTAAGAAAATAATCCGTCGAAGTCTCTTCTTTTGGAAGAACATCCAGAATCGGCATGAGATCCACCTGATTGTTGATTTCCACACCTTTATTCACTTCCCGGTTCATATGAATCGCCAGATTCGGGATAGTAAGCACCGCCTTTTTGGAATGATACAAAACAGTACGCGGTGCAAATACATCCTCGCTTCGCAGTACGACACGTCCGGCAACACCCAGCGGCCGGTCAAACCATGTATTTAAAATCGGTCCACCATATACTTCCACGTTGACCTGTGCATATGCCTCCGTATGAAAATCCGGATTTGGCTTGATACGCATACATGGATAATCGGTATGCGCCGCAGCCATACGAACCATGTCTCCTGTGTGATAATTTTCCCCTACGGTAAATGCATACAGCGTCGTTCCGTGGTGGTTTAATACATACTTTCCACCCGGTTTCAAATTCCACTTTTCTTCATATGTAATCTCTTCAAAACCATCCTGCTTCAAACGCTTCACAGAAGCTTCCACACACTGAAATGGAGAGACTGCTTCTTTTAATAATTCTATTAAAAATTTCTGTTCCATGTTGTTCTCCTTTAGCATCTATATATTGTAACTGTTTATTTCGTATTTTATCACAAATCCTACCAAATTTCTGCAAAGTGTAGTAATATACTTTCATATACACACATTGCCCACAAGGAGGTATTTTATGCTTGCATTGCGTCTTACCGACGTCAAAGACTTTATGAATAAATTTTTGCGGAGTGAAACTTTTGATCATTTTCTGTTGCAGGAAGGTGTCATAACTTCCGGCGCATCCTATGTGATCGACGGACATATCCATTCTGACTTTTATACCAGCGAAGAAATGGAAGAACTTGAAATTGCAGATTGTGACTTTTTGCCTTATGGACTGCTCCGTGGCAATTGCTTTGATCTGATCAAAGGGAAAAAAACGCCCTCTTCCTTCAAGTTTGTACTTCTTTTATCTCCCCAAAATCTCGAACGGACACTTTCGAGTATACAAAGTTCCTTTACCGGGAATGATATTACCGGGGTATTTTTAAATATCCGTTTTCACAATCAGCAACTAAGCCTGACCACCGGAATTTCCTATCGCATTTTCTCTGTTGATAAAACATTGGATAATGAATGGGACCGTCTGGTGAAACAGTTCTTAAAACAGCACGAAATCGCCTTTGAAGAACTTTAATTTGTTACTTTACTTTTCCAAAGTGTTATGCTATTCTAAGCTTAGTTGCATAGCAACACTAATATATTGGAGGTACTTTCGATGAACAAAGGTACAGTTAAATGGTTCAACAACCAGAAGGGTTACGGATTCATCACCGCTGAAGACGGACATGATGTATTCGTACATTATTCAGGACTTAACATGGAGGGTTTTAAATCTCTCGAAGAAGGAGCTGCAGTAGAGTTCGATATTACTGATGGCGCTAAAGGTCCTCAGGCAGTTAACGTAGTAGTAGTTAAATAATTGCCTTATAATCAAGTTTCTATGTACCTTTTTCTTTGTAATTAGATTAAGATATTGGATCCGCGATTAGAAAAAGACAACCGATTTCCGGTTGTCTTTTTTTGTTGTATAGCTGCGACCGACATTTTTAATGTCGGATTTTGCATATGTGAGTAGTGATTTTATATAATTATAATATAAAAGCCTCTTTAATACTGTCATAATGCAGGAAAATCCCCTGCTTGGCAAATTCTTTGATCTCGTCAAGTGTCGCAAACTTGTATCCATCTGTCTCTGCTTCCTGCAAATGCAGATCACCTTCATCAAAATCCATAATATACCGATATACATCTACAAAATAATTGTCACCCTCACCCGGGTTCTCTCTGTGGTAAGTAAACAGATATCCACCATCGGCATTGCTGACATCCAATCCTGTCTCCTCTTTGATTTCTCTCTGTACCGCTTCTTCTGATTCTTCTCCTGCCTGTGCGGCACCTCCGGAAACTTCCCACCAGCCAGGTGCCCATGCCTTTGTCATCACACGCTTTGTGATCAGAAAACGTCCATCCGGTCGTGCGATCACACCAAGTACTGTCAAATGATATTCATCATCCGCAAGATTAAAATGATTGCGCTCCATGGTTCTTCCTGTCCGCACTTTATTTTTATCATAGATATCCCATAATTCCATAACCTGTTCCTCATTCTTTCCTGTTTGTTATCTTTTCACTTCTAAAAATAATAGCACAAACCGACGTCCTACGCAATTATCTCCGGCATATGTTTCCGATACCACTTTGGCATGAGATTGTTCTGGCATTTTTCATTATGTCTCGACTTAATCTCCATAGTCGTAAAATATTGTTTCCACAGCTCCGTGAAATAGTCATCTTCTTTCTCTGGTATATGAAGATTGTCCCCTGACACCAGCACACAGGCATGATAGGCTTCATGTACGGCTGCAATCTTACGGTTACAGTCATACATAATAAAGTTTTCATTTGGAAAACGATTCGAAAAATGATTCATCATAAGCGGAACCAGATTACATTTCGGTTCTATCTCCGCAAGAAGTACTGACTCCGCTCCACTGTAAACTTCCCGGAATCGCAGAAAACCACGCATCTTGTCTGCTTCATTGGCAACTTTGCGGTCCAGTTCCATCATGCGCATGACAAACGGATCCGCAAGATGATCCATGACACTGTGTCCGACTACAAATGCCCGCACAAGATATCCGAGAACTATGCTTGCCCGATCTTCCGCAAAATGGCACAGTGCCGATACAATGGTCTGATAATCTCGAAATCCCAGGCGGCTTTGTATCGTGCGAACTGTCTTCTCTACTTTTTCTGCGTCCACCACAACTTCCTGTTCTTCTGCAAACAATGTCAGACAGCCCTCCCCCATTGCAATCTCGATATCATCCCTGTATGGCTGCTTCATCTGCTTTTTGTATACAAACGCATCATAAATTGCTGTAAAAATTCCTTCCAGCGAATCTTCGCAATGTAATATCAACATTCTTTGACTCCTTATAATCACCCGATCCTATAAATGATACTGCGGATCAAAAAGTGAAAACTGCTCATATCCACTTGTTGTACCATCGGACAAAAACATCTCTGCCGGCTTCTCATTATAAGTCAGATGCCGTGTAATATAATTCTCTTCCATCTTGGTCTGATACATCATCTTTCCTTTGCAGGTGATAAAGTACAACGCACGTTTTAACACCACACCCATTTTTTTAATATCAGAGAAATCCAACGTAGCATGCCTTCTGGCTGAAAGAATTCTTTTGGCACTCTTTGTTCCAATTCCCGGCACACGCAGAAGCGTATAATAATCCGCCTGATTGATTTCTACCGGAAACAGTTCAAGATGATGTACTGCCCAGTCACATTTCGGATCGATCTGCTCATTAAAATTCGGATTCTTTTCCGACAAAAGTTCGTCTGCCTGAAATCCATAGAACCGCAGCAAAAAATCCGCCTGATACAGCCGGTGTTCCCGAAGAAGCGGAGGGTTCTTACCAATTGCAGGCAGAGATGCGTCCTCATTGACATTGATAAAGGCAGAATAAAATACGCGCTTCATCTCAAATTTGCGATACAGCGCCTCGGTAACCGACATGATCTGATAATCACTTTCTCCCGTCGCCCCAATAATCATCTGTGTACTCTGTCCTGCCGGAACAAAATACCGGTCCGGGTAAGACAGATTTCTCATAATCTGCGATGTACTCCTATTCGAAACAGGAAAATTCTGTGCAATATTATTCTTCTTTGCAACAGTTTCCGCAGTCTGCATCTGTGTGAAATTCCAGCTTTGTTCCGCAACGGCATCTGCATTCTTCTGCCGGATGGCCTTGACACCCTTCTGATAATCCTGCAGCCTCGCATAACTGTCCCGCATCTCTGCCAGCTGGTTATAATATGATTTTTCATCAATATACACACGGCTTTTCATACTGGTAACACCATGCGTCTGACGGCTTTCTTTGATTCCATTCTGTATCTGCCGCATCGGTGAAAGAATATTCTTGCGCACCTTATTCGGAGCCACCTGACGAAGTCCCTCTGCGGTCGGCAGCTCCAGGTTCACGCTCATACGGTCCGCAAGATATCCCACCATCTCGATCACATCGGCAGATGCCCCCGGGATTCCCTTGATGTGCACATAACCATTGAAACGATACTTCGTCCGAAGTAAAAAAAGCGTCTCATACAAAAGCCCCATCGTATAATCCGGTGACTTGATGATACCGGAACTTAAGAACAATCCCTCAATATAATTTCTTCGATAAAACTCTACTGTAAGCTGGCATACTTCGTCCGGTGTAAATGTCGCCCGACGATTGTCATTAGAAGAGCGGTTCACACAATATTTACAGTCATAAATGCATTCATTGGTAAAAAGGATCTTCAGTAAGGAAATGCATCTGCCATCTCCGGTAAACGCATGACAGATACCACTTGCAAATGCGTTCCCTATATTCTTTCCATCCCCGCCTCTGTGCACACCACTGGAAGTACAGGCAACATCATACTTTGCTGCATCTGACAGAATTGTTAACTTTTCCATAATGCCATTCATCTGCATGATATTTGTCATTTCATTACACTCCTGCATAAACCAGCTCATTTTTCCCGAACAAATGTTTGTTTTATTATATTACAGAACATATGTTTTTGCAAGACCTGTTGTAAATAAAACATTTTATACAACAAAAAGAGACCATCCGGACAAACAGCTGCCCAAATGGTCTCCTGAACTTTTATTACTCTCTGTGCATTGAGAATGTTTCCATATGATAATTTTTTAAATTATCTAAGATCTGACGATCGTCTGCCTTATCAAGAAGGTCATCACGGAATTTCTTTGTCACGATCATATCATTGAAGGAGCTTGGTCCACCGACACATCCACCTTCACATGCCATACCCTCGATAAAGTCATCCGGTAACTTGCCTGCCTTCATAAGCATCAGGAACTTACGGCACTCTGCTGCACCGTTTGCCTTACATACCTTAGGCTCGATACCGGCTTCCATCTCCTTCATACTCTCTACAACGGCTGCGGTAACTCCACCGGAGTTTGCAAAACGCTTTCCGTATACAGAAGACTCCTGATAACTTGTATCGCCAGGCTGAAGTTCAACACCCTTAGCACTCATGATAGCACGCATCTCACTGTATGTAAGAACGTAATCTGCGTTTCCTTCGATCTTCTGGTCAATCACTTCGGATTTCTTTGCAACACATGGTCCAACAAATACCGTAACAGCATCCGGATCCTGTGCCTTGATCAGACGGGATACGGCACACATTGGAGAGATTGTTGTAGAAATCTTATCTGCCATCTCCGGGAAGTGTAAACGAACCATATTAACAAATCCAGGACAGCATGAAGTTACCTTCTTCTCGCCTTCCTTATATGCCTCTACCCACTCAGCAGCCTCGGAAGCAGCGGTCATATCTCCACCTAATCCAGCCTCAACGAAACCATTGAATCCAACTTCCTGCATTGCTTTCTTCCAGCTTCCCATTGTGATGTTGGCACCAAACTGTCCTTCTGTTGCAGGAGCTGCAATTACATATACCTTCTTTTCAGACTTCAATGCATTGATAACATCGACAATATAACTCTTTGAACCGATTGCTCCGAATGGACAACTGTGGATACATTTTCCGCAACGGATACACTTGGAATCATCGATCACAGAAATTCCATATTCATTGTATGTAATCGCGTTTACAGGACATGCAAACTTACATGGTCTCTTCAAATGCGCGATGGCATTGTAAGGACATGCAGCTGCACAACGTCCACACTCTTTACACTTCTGCGGATCAATGTGGGAACGATGACGTCCTGCCTCGATTGCTCCAAATTTACAAGCATTGATACAAGCCTTGCCCATACAGTTCTGACAGTTCTCGGTTACTGTATAGCTAGAAATTGGACAATCCTCACAAGCAGCATTCATTACCTGAATAACATTTCCATTGTCTTCCGGGCCAGGTGCCTTACCTTCTGCGAGGCGGACACGTTGACGGATGATTTCACGCTCCTTATAGATACAGCAACGGAACTGCGGAGTCGGACCAGGGATCAAATGAACCGCAATATGATCTCTCTCAGCATCAAGTGTTCCTTCAAATGCCAGTTTTGCTACCTCACGCAGTACTGCATGTTTAATTTTAATTACATTTTCGTCAGCGTACATATTATCTCCTTTTCTAAATTTCTCGTTCGCATAAATCAGTCTTATTGTACATAAATTTTCAATAAAAATCTATATATGTATCTATCAAAATACAAAAAACATGGATAATTCAAATCGGAATCAAAAAATTGAGCCTTCCCTGCGGGCAGCGATGCAGGCAACCACAGAAGAACTGAAAAAATCCGGCGATCTCGCGACAGGTTTTTCCGAGGAAGAAAACCTGTGGGAAGTTATTATTCTTTATTCCGGAACATCTGATGCTTTGGAAAAAGCATTTCCGGATTACCGCATTACATTTCTGCTAAATAATTATGCCATTTTGCGTCTGCCTGAAAAATCCATCGATACTCTGGCAGAGTTTCCACAGATTATATATATTGAGCGCCCCAGAAGACTGTTCTTTGAGGACCTTCCTTCCATACGTTCCTCCTGCATCACCGCTGTACAGGAACCACCGCTTTCACTAACCGGGAAAGGCGTGCTTGTTTCTGTTATTGATTCTGGCATTGATTATATGCATCCTGATTTTCAGAATGAAGACGGCTCGACAAGGATTCTTGCTCTGTGGGATCAGACCATCGCACCTGACCCTTCGAAAAATTTCCTGCCTCCTCACGGCTATGCACTGGGAACTCTATTTACACAGGAACAGATCAATGCAGCCATCGATGCCCCCACACTGCAGGAACAAACATCACTCTGTCCCAGTTTTGACACCAGTGGACACGGAACCCATGTAACCGGAATTGCAGCCGGAAACGGTCGTGTACAAATTGCCAACCGCGGTGTTGCCTATGAGGCCTCCCTTCTGGTTATCAAACTCGGTGCACCCGGACCGATGGGATTTCCAAGCACAACGCAGCTGATGCAAGCAGTGGATTTTTCCGTTCGCTTTGCCACAGAGCATCAACTGCCTCTGTCCATCAATCTCAGTTTTGGAAACACCTACGGGTCCCACAGTGGGACTTCTCTTCTTGAAACCTACCTGAATTCCGTATCCGACCTGGGGCGGATCTGCATCATAACAGGCAGCGGAAATGAGGGAAATAATGGTGGACACGTAGGTGGACGACTTCTTTCGAACACTTCAAAGTCTCTGGAATTTGTGGTAGGTGATTATGAAAGAAATCTCTCGATTCAGATATGGAAAAATTACTGGGATGAAATCCGTATTCAGTTGCTTCCGCCGTTTTCCCAGGCTCCCATCCAGATTCCCAACACACCGGGAAGCTGGCGCTTTGCCGTGGGAGATACAGAACTTCTTATTTATTACGGTGAGCCATCTCCCTACAGTCTCTATCAGGAACTGTACATTGATTTTATTTCTTCCCGCACATATATTTCTTCTGGTATATGGACCTTTCTTCTTACCGCCCAGAATACCACCGATGGAATTTACGATCTCTGGATGACGGCTGCTGCCGCACGAGGCAGCGCCACTCAGTTTCTTGCCCCTACCCCGGAAACTACACTCACCATACCATCCACCGCCGCAAAAGTCATTAGTGTCGGCGCCTATGATTCCAATACAAATACTTATGCACCATTTTCCGGACGTGGCTTTACATGGAATACCAATCAGGTAAAACCGGACATTGTTGCCCCCGGTGTTGGAATTACAAGCTGCGCTGTTGGTGGTGGCTATGAAACAAGAAGCGGCACTTCCATGGCAACACCTTTTGTTTCGGGAAGTTGTGCTTTGCTTATGCAATGGGGAATTTTAATGGGAAATGATTCTTTTTTATATGGAGAAAAAATGAAAGCATATCTGATAAAAGGGGCCCGGAAACTTCCCTTTGCAGAGAACTATCCGGACCCCCGTGTGGGGTGGGGTGCCTTATGCGTATCCGCAAGCATCCCTGTTTTATAGCGTTTATTTTTCTTTCATGAATCTATCATAGAATTCTTCTTTCGGAACCGGCTTTCCAAAATAGTAGCCCTGGATCATCTCCGCCTTTGTCTTGCGAAGAATATCTACCTGCTCCTTGGTTTCAATTCCTTCTACAATGCATTCAATACCAAGATCATTGATCAAAGAAGTCGTATAATCAAGCATCATACGACTTTTCTCATTTGTTGTAATCTCTGTTACCATGGAGCGGTCGATCTTCGCAGAATCAAAATCATACTGTAACAACACCGACAAATTTGAATACTGTGTGCCAAAATCATCCATAGAAAGACGAAAGCCCATCTTTTTTAATGCATTCGATACATTCTCGATTACAATATGATCCATATCACCTACAGTCTCTGTTACCTCAATATGTACCATTCCCGCCGGAACATCATATTTTTGCGTAACCGCCCGGACCCTTTCCAGAAGATCCGGATACATGATTGTCTTCTTAGAAAAGTTCAAAGAAATCGGTACAAGACGATGACCGGCTTTCTGTTCATCCTGCTGATATTTAAAGACTTCCTCAAGAACATACAAATCAATCATATAAATCAGATTATAATGTTCCAAAACCGGTATAAAATGTGATGGTGCCACAAGGCCAAGTTCATCATCCAGCTGCCGGATCAAAGCTTCTGCACCTTCCGTTTTTCCAGACTCGATGTTTACCTTTGGCTGCAGATACACAAGATAGTGATCTCTGTCCATCAAATCCTGTACTTCCCGGATCAGGTTCTCTGCCACCTTACGGAAAGCAGTATTTCCATGAAGAAGTTTTACCTTATCATTATCCATGACCGCTTCCGCTTCATCAATCTGGGAATATACTGCCGGGTGTGAACTCCAACTGTATCCTTTTGCTACGGAAAAAGAAAGTGTCTCTAATCTCTCTTTTAATTTGCGTACACGTTCCTCAAAGTCTTTTCGTTTTATGTTTGCACAAAGAACAAGCATTTCATCCTGATCATAACGAAACAGTCGATATCCATCAAATATTTCTTTTAGCAGTTCTGCTACTTCAATCAGTTTTTTGTTTCCATACAAATATCCAAACTGACGATTCATATTTGAAAGCTTAATGATATCCGTCGTGATAATTCCAAGCGATTTATATTCCTGCATTTCACGATCTTTTTTCCACAGAACAAAACTGTTACGGTTCCATAAACCGGTAAGATTATCATGTGTTTTACTCCGCTGACATATTTCATTTGCATATTCCCGTAAAAGACATGCACTCAGATACTCTGCAAGCATCTGCACAAGCATGGCTTCCTCGATATGTCTGCGTGGATTAAAAATCAAAAGAACACCGACATTCTCATTATTCTTTAATAAGGAACTTGCGATAGAAGACCAGATCCGGCACTTTACAAGACCGTCATATAATTTTGGCATTTTATTTTTTATGCGTTTAATATTTGGCAGACAAATATTAATACGATCATACAACACATTCCAGTATTCATCTGTTTTTCCATTTTCAATAATGTCCACAATCACACGCGAAGTCATCTCTGCACTTTCTTTGTGGCTCTCACTTACTTTCTGTTTTCCTTTTTGCGTCTTGTCAATAACGATCACACAATCTGCATCGAAAAAGTTCTGTAATGACAACTCCATTCGTTTGAGGCCATCTGCAAAACAACCGGAAGACAACTGGGACATGCACTCTTTCAGCTCCGCTAAAAGCACATGATCATCTGCAGTACTGCATACTTCCTCTGCATATTTGATTTCTTCCTGTTCCTTTGCATCCTGCTCAAGATATTCCTGAATATCTTTAAAAAATACGATTTGATTTTTTCCTCTGTGTTTTGCCGTATAGACCGCCTGATCTGCCTCATAATACAAGTCCGAAAATGTCATTTTACGATCATCCACTTCACTGATTCCAATCGAAGCAGCATACTCCATATCAAAAATTATGGTCTTTAACCGTTCCTGCAGATTTTGGCAGAACTTATGAATATCACACTTATTTTTTAGTCCCCAGACAAATGCCGCAAACTCATCTCCACCCAGTCTTCCTGCCACACCATGATTTCCAATCACTGCATTCAGCACTGCTCCAGTCTGTTCAAGTACCATATCTCCGACGGCATGCCCCTGGGTATCATTGATCATCTTAAAATCATCCACATCAAGCATCATAAGTAATGCTTTGCCATCATAGTCTTCGAGCTTTTTCCCACAGATTTCTTCAAATGCAGTATGATTATACACATTTGTCAATGCATCCATTTCCGCTTTTCTGCGCATATTCTCATTGGCAATTTTCTCACTGTGAATGGAACGGAGACGTCCTGCAATACGATCTACTTTCTTTCCGTCTTCTGCTGTACTGACAAGGAAAAACCGAAACCATACACACTCTTTTCCCGGTTCGCAAAAACGCACATCCACTGTAGCATGCGTCGGTTCGCTCATGCACTTCTTTATCGTCTGCCGATACAATTCTTTATCCGCAGGATCGACAAATACGCTGCCTATTTTATCATCTGCAGCGTATTTCGATACATCGTAAACTGTAACAAACTCACCATTCTCCACCTTGTACACCTGCATGGTGTCCATACCCGCTTCGTATTCCATAATGAATTCCTGGTTTTGTTCTGCTACAATTTTGAGCACCTCATATTGATTTGTTATATTCTGTTCTCCCATAACTCTCCCATTTAGTTCCAGACAGTGTCTATTACCTCTATTAAATCTGAAAACTTTTGTATTTCCGGAACATCAGCTTCTACTTTTCCAAAACCATATCCCGCATGAATGAACCGGACTCCTGCAGACATACTTGCATCATAATCTCCCTGTATATCCCCCACATATACAGCATCTTCCAGGTTATTTCTCTGATATAAAAGTGCTATATTCTCCCCCTTCGGCTTGTCATTGTTGCCATAGCACTCAATATCCTCGATGAGATCATGAAACTTATAATAATCCAAAAAAGCTTCAATATAACCAGCCTGACAATTGCTTACAATATACAGGTGATAATTTACTTTCAGCTTTTCCATTGTTTTGCGGATGTCCGGATAAAGCACTCCGCCATGCCTGCGGAGATAATCATTCTCCAGCCTGCAACACAGATCAAGGAGTTCTTTTCTCTGCATGACATTCAGTTCTGGAAATAAAATATCTGCAATGTCTTCCATCGTCTTTCCCATTACTGACTGAATGTCTCCTGCTGTAAGTGGTTTTCTCTCATAACCATATGCAAGAATTGCTTCATTCCAGGACTCTGCGACTCCCGCCGCAGAATCCCAAAGTGTTCCGTCCATGTCAAAAATTATGCCTTTTTTCATGCTTCGTCAATTGCCTTTCCAATATCGTGTCTCATATATTTATTTGCAAAGTCAATCCACTCTGTCGCCTCATATGCTTTTGCTCTGGCTTCCTTTAAGTCCTTACCTGTTGCCGTAATGCCAAGCACACGACCACCGTTTGTCACGATACGTCCCTCTTTGTCAAAAGCGGTACCTGCATGGAAACAGTAGTAATCATCTTTTCCTTCGAATTTCTCGAATCCGGTGATTGGGAATCCCTTCTCATAGGACACCGGATATCCGTCAGATGCGAGTACAACACAGACCGCCGCATTGTCCTCAAACTGCAGATCAATGGTATCAAGTCTGCCGTCAACGCAGGCTTCCATCACATCAATAATATCATTCTTCATACGTGGAAGTACAACCTGTGCTTCCGGATCACCGAATCTTGCATTGTATTCGAGTACCTTTGGTCCGTCTTCTGTGAGCATCAGGCCAAAGAAAATAACTCCGGTAAATGGACGTCCCTCTGCAGCCATAGCATCTACAGTTGCCTGATAAATATACTTCTTGCAAAAATCATCCACTTCTTTTGTGTAGAACGGACTTGGTGAGAAGTTACCCATACCACCGGTATTTAATCCCTGATCTCCGTCTTTTGCACGCTTGTGATCCTGTGCGGAAGACATGATTTTGATTGTTTTTCCATCAACAAAAGAAAGTACGGAAACCTCGCGTCCTGTCATGAACTCTTCGATTACCATGGTATTTCCGGCATTACCGAACTTCTTGTCCTCCATAATGGTGCGGACACCTTCTTTTGCTTCTTCAAGTGTATTGCAGATCAATACACCTTTGCCCAAAGCAAGTCCATCTGCTTTCAGTACGATTGGCATCTTTGCAGTCTCAAGATATGCAAGTGCCTCGTTTGGATCTGTGAAATTCTCATATCCGGCTGTCGGAATGTTATATTTCTTCATGAGATCCTTGGAAAAAGCCTTCGATCCCTCAAGAATTGCCGCATTTTTGCGTGGTCCGAATACCTTCAGTCCCTCTGCCTCAAACACATCAACGATTCCGCCTACTAACGGATCGTCCATTCCAATGATTGTAAAATCAATTGCATGCTCCTTTGCAAAAGCAACCAGTTTATCAAATTCCATGGCACCGATCGGCACACACTCTGCAAGTGCTGCGATACCGGCATTGCCCGGTGCACAATAAATCTTATCTACACGTTTGCTTTTTGCAACACTTGTCACAATTGCATGCTCACGTCCACCGCTTCCTACTACAAGAACTTTCATGTCTACTCTCCTTATTTTCAAGAACTCTATCCGATATGTACTTTACCGTCTGTCACGGTAACTTTTCCGTTTGCAATCAGATCAATCGCCTTTGGCATAATGATCCATTCTGCCTGCTCCATCACACGGCGCTGCAGGACTTCCGGTGTATCTGTCTCCTCCACGGCAACTGCTTTCTGCAGAATGATCGGACCTGTATCCGTTCCTTCATCCACAAAATGCACCGTTGCCCCGGTCACCTTAACACCGCGGGAAAGAACACCTTCATGCACTTTCAATCCATAATATCCTGTTCCGCAGAAAGATGGAATCAATGATGGATGAATATTGATGATCCGGTTGGTGTATTCTTTGATCATCTGCTCCGGAATCACTACAAGGAATCCTGCCAGCACAACCAGATCCACATGATAGGAATTCAGCTGTTTCAAGAAATCTTCATTGAATTCTTCTCTGCTTGCATAATCTTTCGGACTGATGCAGATGCTTTTGATTCCATGCTGCTTTGCGCGCTCCAAAGCATATGCATTCTTATTGTTGCTGATCACCACTTCGATTTCTGTGTTGGTGATTGTCTGATTTTCAATTCCATCAATGATGGCCTGTAAGTTTGTTCCACCGCCGGATACACACACTGCGATTTTTAGCATAATGTAACACCCTTCTCTCCGTCTGTGATTTTTCCAACCACATATGGAGTATCTCCAGCTGCCTTGATTGCTTCCATTGTCTTATCTACATCTGCAGGATCTACAGCAAGAATCATTCCAAGTCCCATGTTGTATGTATTGTACATCATCTGCTCTTCAACATTTCCTTCCTTTGCCATCAAAGTAAAGATTGGTGGGATTGGATAGCTGTTCTTCTCAACAACAGCGTGCTTTCCTTCCGGAAGCATACGTGGAATATTCTCGTAGAAACCGCCACCTGTAATATGGCTGCATGCTTTCACGCGAACACCTGCATTCTTAATGGACTTTAATGCGCCAACATAAATACGTGTCGGTGCAAGAAGTGCCTCGCCAAGTGTTGTGCCAAGTTCATCCACATAAGTATTTAATGTCTCTTTGTCCATCTTGAAAATCTTGCGGACAAGAGAGAATCCGTTGGAATGTACACCGGAACTTGCCATACCGATCAGTACATCTCCAGCCTTTACGTCCTCTCCTGTAATGATGTCCTTCTTGTCTACCACACCTACAGTAAATCCGGCGAGGTCATACTCATCCTCCGGCATAAGTCCAGGATGTTCTGCAGTCTCTCCTCCGATCAGTGCACAACCGGACTGCTTACATCCTTCTGCTACACCGCTTACGATCGTTGCGATCTTCTCCGGATAGTTCTTTCCACATGCAATATAATCCAGGAAAAATAATGGTTCACCACCTGCACATGCAACGTCATTTACACACATGGCAACAGCGTCAATACCAATGGTATCATGCTTGTCCATCAAAAATGCAAGCTTTACTTTTGTTCCACATCCATCTGTTCCGGATAACAGAACCGGCTCTTCCATATTTTTGATTGTATCTAAAGAAAAAGCACCGGAGAAACCACCCAGTCCGCCTAACACTTCCGGACGCATGGTTGCTTTCACATACTTTTTCATAAGTTCCACTGACTCGTATCCTGCCTCGATATCTACGCCTGCGTTCTTGTAATCCATTTATTTTTCCTCCTAATATCTGTACTTAAATATATTATTATATCTAATAGTATATCTGTAAACACCTGATTTTACCAATAGTAAATGGTAAATTTTCTAATTAGTAGTTCTTATATCCAACTTCTTTCAGGCGTGCATCTTTTGCTTCAACCTGCTCTTTTAAATTCTTGGAATACTCTTTGAGTCTTGCAAGTAAATCTGCATCGCTTGTCGCAAGAATCTTTGCTGCAAGAATTCCGGCATTTGCTCCACCATTGATGGCTACTGTCGCTACCGGAATTCCGGTTGGCATCTGTACGATGCTGTATAAAGAATCTCTTCCGCCAAGAGAAGTTGTATGCATTGGGATACCAATGACCGGCATTGGAAAAATAGCTGCACACATACCCGGCAGATGAGCTGCCATACCTGCGCCTGCAATAATTACTTTAAATCCTTTTTCCTCTGCGGTCTTTGCATACTCAAAGAATACATCCGGCTCACGATGTGCAGAAATGATTGTCATCTCATAGCTTACTCCAAGCTGATCCAAGATGTCTGCTGCCTTTGCCATAACCGGCATATCTGAGTCGCTTCCCATTACAATTCCTACCTGTGCCATTTTTAATTCCTCCTGTTTTCCTTCGTTTTCAAGTTAATATCTATTGGTTTCGCTGTGCGTCCAAAGCATCGAGAGGCTCATTCAGCTTCTCGGTTCCCGGTACGACAAAGCGTCCATTTACAATAATATCCTCCGTGGTTTTATCCTTGCGGATCACGGTAATTTTTCCAAGCTCGTCATACGGAATCGTAATATCGGTATGACAGTTAAAATATGCTTTTGAGATGTCTTCTTTTCGAAGCATCGAAATTTCATTGTCCCTTGCGACAATCGCCTTGCCGTCCGGGTTATAGGTCATATTGTCCTCATCATATGTGTAACAGGTATCTCCCACTGCAAAATGCGGTCCTGTCTTTTCTGCAATCAGAATCGGCAGCTTATCCGCAATGCGATATTTGCGGGCCATCACATAAGCAGTCGTGTTGGTTCCGATTGCAAACTCTCCCATCGGAAGTGTCTTGTGATGATACAATACATTATCTTCAATATATTTTTTATTTTCCGCTTCCTCATCAAAATTTGTACAGGTGTATGATGCAATCTTTCCATCCACAAAATCCAGTTCCAGATTTTCGTAGTTCAATTCATTCAGATATACCTGACTGACATGAAGCTTTCCATTGGTTCCGGTAAGAACCGGAGAGGTAAATACTTCTCCAACCGGAATATTGACATCTGCCACGCAGTTTTCGAATGCGGTCTCTTTTGCAGGATCCGACAGCGGATAAATTTTCACATACAGATCCGTACGGTTTCCATTCGTGCCCTGAATGTGTACCATATCAGCGGTGTCTAACACATCGATGATCTTCTGCTGCATATCACGGTACAATGCGTAATCAAGCGTATTGATTTTAACCGTCTCTGCAAATATTTCCTCGAACTGCTCCCCGATAGAAGGAACCGGATATGCGATAATCGTAAAACTTCGTTCCTCCCCACGGATATATTTGTTGATCAGCTGACTGGATTCACTGCGCTGATATACCGACAGTTTCTGCTGCTTTTCGGTAAACTTCACACAGGCATCCTTCTGCTCCGGTGAAAAAGGCTTCGTGCCAAAAATGTCAATTACAGCAGGTCCGCCATATGCCGGTGCCTGCGCTTTTAATTTTTCCCAGACGCTGCGCTCTACTTCAAGTCCGCGCTCAATCAACGCCTTATCCAGCCAGAGTCCTCGGTCCTCCCTGTGATCATATGCGTACTGTTTATTCAATGATACAGAAAACGGACGCAGAATCGAATCCAATCCTATCTTCTTAAAATTATTCACCGCAAAACGTACCATGCGCTCAAACCCGATCGGATAACGAATCTCAGCGATAGATTTCTTCGTAATGTCTTTTCCGGTTGTGGCAAATCCGATGCGGTATCCTTCCGTAAACGTATCTGCCATTTCCTGCATCTGCTCATCCGAGAACGTATTTAAAAATTCATACGATTTCATTTCATCTGTGCCGATGCACATCGCATATTTGAACAGATAAGAAGCATCTGACAAATCCGCATGCATGACCAGTTCTTTATAATAATCGTCCCTGGTCGTGACCAGACGTTCAATGGCATCCTGATTAAACACCTCTGTGTAATCATGCATAAAAGAATAAATAATGCTCTTCAATTCCTTTACACTTAAGTTGTCAATATCTTCAAAGCAATTATAAAGTTCTACAAAAAGCTCCGCATACAGACAGATATAGGTAAGATTTCCTTCTGCACAATGCGGTGCTATACTATGAAACTTCGCATCGAGCATAGAAAGAATCTGTCCGTATTCTATTCCCATGCGACTGCATGCATATGCCGGATTGGCATAACTTTCTTCGTAACCAGGCTCTTGTACATCATCATACAAACGCTGATTTAACTGTTCCCCCTGTGCTGCTGTCATTATGGGAAATTCGCCGGATATCGCCTCTTCTGCCACACTATGCTCCAACAGAAGATAATTTGCCATCTGTTCAAAATATCCGCGGTAAACTTCCGGTACCGTTATGGCTCCATCTACTGCGATATCTCCGATGCGCTCCATGACCAGCGCAATTCTTTCTGTATATTGTTCATTATTTTCCCGGAACAATTCCTTATAACTCATACCTTCAAAAACCTCACTAAGGTATACATCGAATTACATGCATCGATGATACCTTTTGACCCTTTAATCATATTACAAATCCCATGACATAGGTTCCTGCCCAGCATACAATATTAACCACTGACAGAAACAGTCCCAGTCTTGGGAACAGGCGGAAAGAATCCTCTTCCCGAAGACTGCCTGCCGCAACAACTACCACAACAACGGATGCAAGCATTGCAAGCACTCCGATACTTCCATAATAAGCAGACAGACCTCCATTTGCACGAAATGCCAGTTCCAGAATCACCAGATACAGAACCAAAAGCACAAGGGCAAGTATCGTGGCCACAATTCCTCTCTTGGAATGGGTCTTCTCTGTGAACTTGTAAGATCCGTGTCTTTTGCGTTTTCTCATTGGTTATCCTTCCCATTTCTTATTGTTTTAATAATAAAATACGTCAAGTATCCAAGCAGTCCGCCCAGTGTATTTAAAAACAAATCATCTACATCAAAACATCCCAGTCGAAATGCCAGCTGTGTTACCTCCACCAGAAGGCTGAGGAAAAAACAGTGTATCATAACCACGATTCCATTGCGTTTCTTCGGATGCAATGTTGGCAGGAAAAAACCAAGTGGCATAAATGCGATCACATTTCCTGCGATATTGATGAACACTGCTTTAAATCCAAGCAGATGCCGGTAACGGATAAAACGTGTAATCTCCTTAAAAAGCGTGAGATTATACCGGTACTCTTCTCCAAACTGTGTTCTTCCAAATCCTTCGGAAAAGAACAAAAAATAAAATAACAAAATCAAATATACGATAAACAGTACCGATAATACTCTCCGATGCCACTTAGTTGCATCCATACTGCTTGTAATACTGGTCAATTGCCTCTTTTAATGTGTCATCTATAACAATTCTTCCCTGGCACTCACGATTATATAAGTGCTCCACAACTTCTTCCATTGTTACAATTGCTTTTCCTTCAAAGCCATATTTTTCATGGATTTCATCCAGTGCGCTGACCTTGCCTCCCTGGCCAACTTCCATACGATTCAGACTTACCATAAGTCCCACGATTTCTACATTTGCAGCTCCACGTACCTTCGGTACTGTCTCTTCCATAGACTTGCCGGATGTTGTCACATCCTCGATCATAACGACACGATCTCCATCTTTTAAGCTGCTTCCAAGGAATCCTCCCTTGTCTGCACCGTGATCCTTTGCCTCTTTACGATCAGAACAGTAACGAACTTCTTTTCCGTAGAGTTCACTGTATGCGATTGCTGTAACGACAGCAAGTGGAATTCCCTTATATGCCGGTCCGAATAACACATCAAAGTCATCTCCATAATTTGCATGGATTGCCTTTGCATAATACTCACCTAATCTTTTTAACTGAGAACCTGTAACATATGCACCTGCATTCATAAAGAAAGGCGATTTTCTACCACTTTTTAAGGTAAAATCGCCAAATTTCAAAACATCACTCTGTACCATAAATTCAATAAACTCGCTCTTGTAAGCTTCCATTGTCTTATAAACCTCCTATTTGCAAGGGTTTGCACCTCTTGATTATTTCTATTTTACTGTTTTGACACCATTTTGTTTTGGTAACAAAAACAAAGTCTTGATACTGCTCTTCGGCAACATTTCCCCATAATCTTATCACATAATAATCCTATTTTCAACGCAGAATCCTCTTGATTTTCCGATGTTTTATGCCCTCTAGTATAGCGTTTTCTAAATAACTGAACCATTTACGCAGAATATTTTTCAGAAAGTGCATGTCAAAAAACGTAGGCGTAGCGGGCTACGCTGAGGATTTTTGGCATGTGCTATCGGGAAATAGGCAAGTAATATGGTTTAGTTAATTTAAAAACGCTATACTAGTAACCACAACGACAAAAAAATAGCATCCCAACCGCCTAAAGTCAGATGCTATTTCAGAGTCTCAACTGAGGGCAAATTTCAAGCGCCCTTTTCTATATTGTTTGATTTTCATTTTTCTTTACGATCCGGACGGAATCCGTACAATCAGTTTTCTTCCGGCTTTTTCAATCATAGTAAGTACCGGTATATGTTTCTTTCGAAGGGCATGCACAATCGGATACGTCTCAAATACATTGCCCTGTACATAGACAGCTTCCGGCTTATACTTTAAGATCTGTCTGACCTGTTCCTTAACATGCGCCTTCCAATCCTGCTTTTCCAGCGCAACTTCCGCATATTTGTCCTCAATTTCCAATTCCGGCAATGCTGCAAAATCCACATGGCAGATGCGTACCGACGGAATGCCTCTGGCGCCGGCAATCTGTTTCAAAAGTTCCTCCGCTTCGCTATCCGGTGCGGAAAGGCTCACGATCACAGAATCCTCCTGATAAACCTCAAGTGCCTTTTTGCATGCTGCTTTCGCGTCTTCCAGTTCTCCAACCGTCATGAGAAAACCGCCTTTGTGACAAAAGACTGCACTGCTTAATCCGGTCTCTTTTACCAGCTCTTCTCCTTCGAGTCCGAGCCATTGCGACGGAAAACTGCATTTATAATTCATGGAATACTCTCGTTTCTGTGGCTGAATACAATATCCTCCACGATTGGAAGGAAAAATAACAAACGCGATCTCTGTCTCAGCCAAAGCTTTCTGGCAGGGAATAAATTCCGGAAGCACAAGGATGCGGTCCTTTGGATTATGTTCTTCGAGCACCTGTTCCACGCGCTGGTCTGCGCGGGCATTTCCACGGTACCGCTCAAATTTGTTTTCCAGAATCATTCCGGCAACACTGACCGCCTGAAAAAATGCTTCATCGCTTCCCCCTTTTGCATCCCATGGCGGATTAAAATTTCCAATCAGCGTGGCGAGTTCATTTTTCTCCCCGGTATTATCGTTGATATCCAGAGGCTGAATAAATGATTCATCCATTTTCTCTGCAAGTTCTTCACCCAGGATTTCTTTTCCAAGTACTTCCCATAACAGCCCAAAAGCCGCATAAGGAACTCCGTTTTCACGCACCCTGCTGTCTTTTTGGTGATGATCGTATCTGCCTCGTCCGATATCAAATACGATTCCGTCAAAATCTTCCGGGACTTTATTTCCTCTGGAGATAACGATCTCCGGATTGATATACAAAAGTAATGCAGATGAAAATACATCATCTGCATGAAATTTCCCTCCATGGGTAAATGCTTTCGCATCCTTCTTCTTTATTTCTTCCAACAGTTCCATTCTCTGCTCCTTAATTTACCGAGTAATCGTAGCTGTCCAGCCGAACCTCTTCGACCTGTTTTGCCGCCCCATCCAAATGCAGACCGACCATCATCGGACATTCTGCAGTTGCTGGAAATGTAAGTGTCACATTATTTCCAGATACAGAAGAAGCAGCACCTGCTGCCTCTACCTGTAAAATCGTTTCATTGAATTTCATCTTTAAAGTGATAGTTCCTTCTATTCCACTCCAATTTACATTGGCAAGAATTTTTCCACCACCATTCCATTTATCCCATACTCCGGAATAAGTCACATCAAGTTGGCCCTGTTTGTTTCCACTTGCAGCATAAACACCCTCTGCATAATCCGGTACGATTGCAATCATTGGTTTTACATATTTCTTAGACATAATAAAATCTCCATGTATCTCACATTCAACATATATACTTCTCAATTGGCACCTATTATATAGGGGGTATTTAGCAAATGTCAAGTACTTTTGAACTATAAAATTACTTATTCACCTGATTTCCGACAATGCGGTAATAAGCACGCGACGTAAGACGGAAAACCAGATAATAGATCAGCATAAAAACAAGCAATGTAATCACCAGACATTTTACAAACAATCCTGTGTTTGACAGATTCAAAAGTACCAGCAGTCTGCGGATCATCGGAAATGCTGCCGTCACATGAATGGCTGCCATCACAAGCGGCAGGAAGAATACAATGCGCACCTGTGACTGAATAGACACTTTTACTTCCTGGTTGCTCATTCCTACTTTCTCCATGATTTCATATCGCTGCCGGTCGTCATATCCTTCCGAAATCTGTTTATAAAAGATAATCATAACTGTCACCATAAGGAACATGGAACCAAGGAAAATACCGAGGAAAAACAGGCCCCCATATATGGTATAAAAATTCTGTTCGTGTGACAGGCGCCCTTCCACATACCGGTTTTCCAGATTGCTGCGGTTTTCATTCTGCTTTTCTATCAGTTTACCGAGTTTTTCCTCACATGCAACCTTCTGCGCCTTTGTTCCGTCAATCTCATATCCACTGACTCTGCAAAAACTGTACGCATGATCACCCAGCAGTTTCTTTTGCTTTTTGAACAATTCTTCTACCGTTTTTTCACTGTCCACAATGATGTAATATGCCCCCTGCACTTCGGAATTGGTATAAGCATCCCGAAGCTCGTGCACATGTGTTTTTGCCACCTTGTATTTTTCCCCTAAAATAGTAACTGTCTTTCCTCCATTCCATTTGGAACCATAGATGGCCACGGTATGTTCCGCAACTTCCGGCACATCCTTTTTCCCCAATACTTTTTGCATTGCCAGAAAATTCTCACGGGTAACAATGTTTACCGTATATTTGTCTGTTGAAGTATCTGACGGTAATTCCAGCTTATCTCCCTGCATCTGCATAAGCATGGACAGATAACTGTATCCAACCTTCTTTTCAATTTTTCTTCCTGATTTTTCAATGAAAGCTGCGATTTCTTCCTGATTTTTCAGTTCACTGTCATCCAATGTTTTTTCATAGGAATATACATTTATTTCATTTGGATACCGTGATAGCAGTTCATCACCGATTCCGGCAAACATACTCACCGTCATAGAAATCACAACCAGAACCATAGTTGACAAAATACAGATGCTTGCGAGTCCCGCTGCATTCTGTTTCATACGGTAAAGCATTCCTGATACCGCTGTAAAATGCTTTTTGTTATAATAAAATTTCTTGTTTTTACGCATAAGTTTGAGCAATGCAATACTTCCTGCAATAAACAGAAAATACGTGCCTATGATTACAAGGACAACTGCAAGGAAAAACAGTGTCAGTACTTTTAACGGATTTTCTGTAGTAAATGCAATATAATAGCCGATTCCAAGACACACCATTCCTGCAAGTGTCATCAATACTTTGGTCTTTGGCTCCTTTTCTCCCACATTTCCGCCACGAAGAAGTTCCATCGGATTCGCAAGTTTCATCTGCATATAATTATAAAGAAATGTAAGAAAATACAGAATTCCAAAAAGTACAATCGTGTACTCTATTCCCTGCCAGGAGATTTCAAAACTTACACTTGTTGTAATATCCAGAATCCGATATAAAAACATCAGCATCAGTTTTGAGAAAATAATTCCTCCAATAATTCCTCCACCAATTGCCAAAACCGAAATATACAGCGTCTCTATCGCAAGCACCTTGCCAATATGCCGTTTTTCCATACCTAAAATATTGTAGATACCGATTTCTTTTTTTCTTCGTTTGCTGATAAAACTGTTGGTATAAAAAATAAAAATATAAGAAAAAATTCCGATAATACCAACTCCAAAGGATAAAATCCGTCCAATCATTTCAGCGCCCCTGGCATGTGCAAGGCCTTCATTTCCACTCAGAAATGTCATCAGGTAAAACATTGCTACCGTAATAAGTCCTGACAAAATATAGGGAACATACAGTTGCCGGTTATTGCGCATATTGGTCTTTGCCAGTCTCACGTAAATTTTATTCATGCTGCTCACCACCTGTCGTCAACACTGTCAGAGTATCGGAAATCTTTGCATACAGTTGTTCATTTGACATGTTTCCCCGATACAGCTGATGAAACACTTCTCCATCCTTAATAAATAAAACACGGTTCGCGTGGCTTGCTGCTTTCGTACTATGGGTTACCATAAGAATGGTCTGTCCTTCTTCATTAATCTGGTTGAAAAGCGTAAGCATGCTGTCCGATGCTTTGGAATCCAGGGCACCGGTCGGTTCATCCGCGAGAATCAGTTCCGGCTGTGTGATCAGAGCGCGTGCTACCGCTGTTCTCTGCTTTTGTCCGCCGGACACTTCATACGGATATTTATTCAACAGACTTGTGATCCCCAGTTTCTTTGCAATCGGTGCAAGGCGCTGTTCCATCTGCGGATAGTCCACGCCGGAGAGAACAAGCGGGAGAAAAATATTATCTTTTAGTGAAAAATTGTCCAGCAGATTGAAGTCCTGAAATACAAATCCAAGATGTTCTCTTCGAAACGCAGACATTTCTTTTTCCCGAACTGCCGCTAAATTTTTTCCGTTTAATACAACGGTTCCCGCCGTTGGTTTATCCAGCGCTGCAAGAATATTTAACAGTGTGGTTTTACCGGAACCGGATTCACCCATGATAGCAACATACTCGCCCTCTTCCACAGAAAAACTGATTCTTGACAAAGCCTGTACCTGATTTCCACCAAATCGTGTGGTATATATTTTTTTTAGATTACTTACTTCTAAAATTGCCATTTTGATATACTCCTTTATTTTTTGTGGCGCCAATTCTTTATGCTGTCAGTATAGCAAATGCATTTCCTTTCAACCATCGATTTGTCTTACATTTTAAAAGCGTACCTTACATTTCTGTAAGATACGCCTGTTAATCCTGCACATTAATTTGTTTCATGGAAAATCCAATCCACACTGCAGTGCCTTTTCCCACTTCCGATTCAATTCGAATCGTATGTCCCAGTTTTTCTAAAATCTGTCTGCTCAAATACAATCCGATGCCGGTGGACCGTTTATCTTCATGCCCATTGTATCCGCTGTATCCCTTTTCAAATACACGCGGAATGTCTTCCTTTCGGATTCCGATTCCCTGATCTTCAATCACAATATACAGCCAATTTGGTTCCTGTTCTATTCGAATCCAGATTGTTCCATGCTTCGTATATTTAATTGCATTGGAAAGAACCTGCTCCAATACAAATGCACACCATTTTTCATCCGTAATGACCTGCTGTCTGCAGCCCTCATACTGCATGGGAATTTTCTTTCGAATCATCAGCTTTGCAAATTTACGGATGACCGTGCGCACCATTTTGTCCACCGAAACCTGTGTGAATACATAATCCTTGCTTTCACTTTTTACCCTCTGATACTGCAATGCCATCCCCACATACTGCTCAATGCAAAACAGTTCTTCTTCCATATCGGAAAACTGTTCCATATTCTGTGTATACTGCTGCTCCAGAAGATTTTCAAGCACCGCATTTTCTTTTCCCGCTTTTTCCAGAATCATTTCTGCATCCTTTGCGACGTCTTTTTTCTGCGTTTCCAGAAGCAGCTGTAAGGCTGCAATCGGTGTCTTGATCTGATGCACCCAGCGGGCATAATAATCATACATCTCTGTCTGCTGTAACTGTGTCTGATCCTCCAGCAGTCGCTGCTGTATCGCAACATTTTCCAGTATCTGCCCATATAACTGTTCAATATCATCCACCGGTTCCGGAACTTTAATCTGATCCGGTATCGGCAATGCAAGAAGCTTCTGAAACTTCTTTACTCTTCGGATATATTCCATCCATGCAAGAAAGAAAAGCAATCCCAAAAGACACGCATCCAGCAGTGCCGCATAACCAATATCCTCCACAGATGCTGGTAAAAGATACAGATATAACAGATGGCTTCCTGCCAAAAGCAGCGCAAGCAGAATCCACAGAAAATTTCTTTTTACAAATTTATTGAGACAACTCATCCGATACGATACCCGATACCTTTCTTTGTAATAATAAAGTTTTCCAGTCCGATTTCTGCAAGCTTTTTGCGCAGACGGTTCACATTGACTGATAACGTATTTTCATCCACATAGGAATCACTCTCCCAGAGTTTCGTCATAAGGGTATCTCTTGTCACAATTTCCTCTTTATTTGTAAGCAGCGTCTGCATAATTTTGCTCTCATTTTTCGTAAGTTCCAGTTTCACCCCATTGTAAGTAATCGTTCCATCATTTACCTGAAACATGACTCCTTTGTGTTCGATCACACTGCTGCTTCCTGCAAAATCATAGCTTCTGCGAAGCAGCGCCTGAATCTTTACCGTCAAAACTTCCAGATCAAACGGTTTGGCTATAAAATCATCCGCCCCCATACTCACAGCCATAACGATATTCATGTTGTCTGCCACTGATGACAAAAAGATGATCGGCACCTTGGAAACATTGCGAATTTCCGTGCACCAGTGATATCCATTAAAAAACGGCAAACGGATATCCATCAGAATCAGTTGCGGATCAAAGTCCACAAACTCCGTCATCACATTCGAAAAATCTTTTGCTGTCGAGACTTCATAATCCCATTTTTCCAAATGCTTTGCCACCATTTTTGCAATTGTCTCATCATCTTCCACTATAAAAATACGATACATACTATCTCCTGTACTTTTCAATCGCTTCGATTACCTTGCCGATATCCAACGGTTTTGAAAGGTGCTCATTCATTCCCGCCTGCCGGCTCCTCTTGGCATCATCGGCAAATGCATTCGCTGTCATGGCAAGAATCGGCACCGTCGCCGCATCCTTCCTTTCAAGTTTTCGAATGGTCTGTGTTGCAGTCAGTCCATCCATTACCGGCATCATAATATCCATAAGAATCACATCGATGGACTCCGGTTCGGATGCTTCAAAAATATCCACCGCTTCTTTTCCGTTCCATGCCTTTATGATCGAGGCTCCTTTATCCTCCAAAATAAACTCTGCGATTTCCATATTTAATTCATTGTCTTCCACAAGAAGTATACACATATCCTGCAATGGCCGCAAATCTTTTTGCACATTTTCCTTTGTCTCTTTTTCTTTTGCAAGCCGGTCAATCTGAAATGGAATTGTCACCATAAACTTACTTCCCTTGCCCCGCTCACTGGCAACTTCAATGGTTCCATCCATCTTTTCAAGCAGCTTTTTTACAATGGAAAGCCCCAGTCCCGTTCCTCCCAGTTTGGTTCGCGGACTGTCCTCTTCCTGCGTAAAAGGTTCAAACATATGCTCCTGAAATTCTTTGCTCATGCCCACGCCATTGTCTTCACAGACAAACCGGAAAATTGCCGTATCCTCATCCGCTGAAATCTGATAGCAACTCAGATGCAGATAACCATTCTTTCGGCTATACTTTACTGCGTTGCCCGCTATGTTAACCAGTATCTGATGTAAATGCACCGGACTTCCGATCAGATTCCACTCTGCATCTGCCGAACGTTTTGCATCAAATTGAAGTCCCTGTTCGATGGCCTGTACTTCGATCAGTTCCACGATTTCATCCAGTATATTTTTAAGACTGAACGGAACTTCCTCGATAATAATTTCTCCGGATTCCATCTTACTCATATCTAACACATCATTGACCAGATTAAATAAAAAGCCGGACGCTCCCCGGATTTTCTTCCGGCATTCGCTTTGTTTTTCCATATCATCCGGAAAGTGATCTCCGATTTCAAGCAGTCCTAGAATTCCATTGATCGGGGTCCGGATGTCATGGCTCATCCGACGCAGGAATTCTGTTTTCGCCACATTTGCCCGCTTTGCCTCCTCCATGGAAGCAAACAGTTTTTCCTGATATTCCATTTCTTTTTTCTGCTGTTCTTCCATTTTACGGCGCTGTGACTGCTGCAGGATCACCACAAGAATAATCCAGAAAAACAGATAGATGCTCATGACATATGCCATTATATTCCTTCTTCCGGAAAAAACTTCTTTGGCTTCAAAGAAAACATAGACATAATACTGATTGCATTTAATATGCCGGCCATAATATGTTTTCTTGTCCTTTTTTATGCTGATAAGCTTTCCCGGTTTCCATTTTTTATTGAACATCACAATTTGTGGACAATCCTGAATCTTTTTTTCCTGCATGTTCGCATCATTGGAACTGATCACCCGGTCCCCCTCTGTCATTGCCACAGTTCCATTCATATCAATTTTATATCCTGTCAGCAAATTGTCCATGCGGATTTCATCCACTCCAGCCGAACGCGAAGATCCTCTCACATAACAAAACACGATTCCTCCGGTGTCCCGACGTGCCATAGCCACATAATGATAAGGAATTCCATCCACATCCCTTCCATCCACCAACACCTTTTTCGATGCCTGACAAATATTTTTTACACTCTCGCTTTCGATTGCTTCTTTCCAAAACTTATAACCAGTACGATCCATCTGTGCCTGATATACAGGTTTCAGATTCTCATCCAGAATCATCGCTCCCGCCAGATGCTGTTCCTCCACATATTCCTTCAGGCATCCACTCGTAATCCCATCCGTATGGTGCTGCAGATTTCTGCTTAATTCATTTGTTTTTTCTACCAGATCAATCTGTGTCTGTACCTCATCTGTCTCTATCAGATTGTCATATCTTGCACATTGCTCTGCTACAAAGTGCATAATATCCGAAATCTCGTTATTTGCACTATGCAAGTTAGACATTGTCTGTATATAATACATTCCATGGAAAAGCAAAAATCCCGGAATAAGAAACAGTAAAATCAGTTTTATCGTAATTTTCATCGCTTATCTCCAATTTTCCACATCATATTTCTCTTCTATGGAAGCAATCGTTCCATCCTCTTTCATGTCTCTGAGAACCCAATCCAGCTTCTGTACCAGATCCGCATCCGCTTTCTTTGAAAAAGCAACCCCAATATCTGTCTCCAGCAAGCTTTCCTCCAGCAAACGATATTCTCCTTTGATATTCTTTATCCGCCGGAGCAAAGTGTTCTCATGAGCTGCCACAGCATCCACATACCCCTGCTGTAATACCATCAGTGTATCTTCCATGTCCGGAAACGAATACACAAATTTCACATCCGGTACTTCTTCATCTTCTTCCAGAAAAATTTTTTCCGGCTGTGTGCTTGTCTGCACACCGACAATTTTTCCTTCCAGATCTTTGATGCTTTTGATGGAACTGTCCTTTGCAACAACCACCATTTCCCGGCTCTTCAGGTATGGTCCTGCCCATTGATACGCATCTTTGCGGTCATTCATGGAAAAGCAGTTCCATGCACAATCAATTTGCTTTTCTTCAAGTAATTCATCCTTTTCATCCCATTTGATTGAGACAAACACCGGTTTCATTCCCATCCGTCTGCATGCCTCAGTCGCGATCTCTGCGTCAATTCCGATTCTTTTTCCATATTCATCACTGTAATTGTATGGTTCATATTCATCACATCCGATGCGCAGCTCCGGCAAATCCACCGTTTTCTGTGGCTGGTTTTTCACACTGTTTCTGCATCCATATAAAAGAATCAGTGCAAATACGATGACGCATAATGCACTCCACTTTCGCATTTGTAGTTCCTCCTGTCGGTTCGATTTCTGTATTAGAATGGCAGAATTTGTATGTGAGTTTTGTCTGATTTTGTAGATAATGTGGATTTTTTGTAATCAAAGAATCTCTTATAGAACTTTTGACATGAAAAAAGCCGCTGCATGAAATCATGCAACAGCTTCTTTTCGTCTGTAACTATCTCTTTATTTTATTTGTATTTTGCTTCATTATGTCTCCGGAAGAAATCCTTTGTCTCCTTTACAACAACACCACTCAACACAAACAACGCGATCATGTTTGGAATTGCCATCAGACCATTGAAGATATCGGCAATCGTCCATACAGCACTTACAGTCATATATGGTCCGATAAATACAGCCAGGATGTAAATCCAGCGATATATTTTTACGTGCTTCATATTTCCACCGCTTAAGTACTCCAGACAACGCTCACTGTAATAATCCCATCCGAGAATCGTTGTGAATGCGAAGAATACCAGACACAGCATCAGAATAAAAGAAGATACCTCTGCCGGGAATGGAAGTCCATTCTGGAATGCATAAGTTGTAACCTGCACACCTTCTAAGCCTTCTACCTGCCATGCACCGGTCAGTACAATGGAAAGTCCGGTAAGTGTACAGATGACAATCGTATCAATAAATGTTCCTGTCATGCTGACAAGGCCCTGACGAACCGGCTCCTTTGTCTGTGCAGCTGCAGCTGCGATTGGTGCACTACCAAGACCTGCCTCGTTTGAGAAGATACCTCTGGCAACACCTTTTTGCATTGCAACGATCATGCTTCCGACCACACCACCGGTAACTGCTCTTGGATTAAATGCAGCCTTTACAATCGTAACGATTGCTGCCGGAACTTCTGTAATATTACAGATAACAAGAATAATAACAAATACCACATAAATAATCGCCATAAACGGTACAATGATCTGGCTGACACTTGCGATTCTCTTTACACCACCGATCAGTACGGCAGCTACACAGAATGCAAGGATCAAGGATGCGATCACAACCGACCATGAATATTCTCCAAGGAATGGAAGGATTTTTACACTGTGCTGATTGTTCGGATCAAAAAATCCATTGACAGCACTGGCAATGCCGTTTACCTGGCTGAATGTTCCAATTCCGAATAAACCTACACACACACCGAAAAATGCGAACAGCTTTGCAAGCCATTTCCATTTTGCACCCATACCACGCTCAATATAATAGAAAGGACCACCAAGACTGTGTCCGTCCTCTGCTACCACACGATACTTCACAGCAAGCAGACCTTCGGAATACTTGGTTGCCATACCAAAGAAAGCCGCTACGATCATCCAGAACAGCGCTCCCGGACCACCTGCACCTACGGCAGTTGCCACTCCGACAATGTTACCGGTACCGATCGTTGCGCTTAACGCGGTACATAGCGCAGCGAAGCTGGTAATCTCTCCCCTGGCTCCTTCTGCCTCTTCCTCATTCTTAATCATCCACTTCAGTGCCAGCGGAAGCTTTCTTACCTGTAAAAGCCCCAGACGCACCGTCAGCAGTAAACCGCCTGCAAGGATCAGCACCATAAGCGGTACACCCCAGACCAGATTGTCCACTGTGGATAGGAAATCATTAATTGCACTCATACTTTTATACCTCTCGTTTCTTTTGTATTGTGTGCATTTTTCAAAACTTCTGGAAAATCGGGAGATTCCCTTGATTGGTTCACAGACAGGAAACTTTGTATTTCTGAATCATTGTTCTGTCTGTATAAATTATCCCATGTATGCAATGCACACATGGGATAGAAGATACGATTTATACTTTGATAAAGATATCTTCTCTGTCCTGTTGCCTGAGAGATTCATACACATCGCGTATGTTGCACCTTCGGCCCCTGGTCATATCCAGGTGTCTCCAGAGAGTCGATCCATTTACAGTTGCACCGGTCAGCCGGCACCTGAGAGTGTTACTCCTTCGGTAGACTTGCGTCGTTTTCCTGCAAACTTCATGTCGAAAATTGCCCTAAAAAACAATATATCGTGTATCAATGTATTTTTCAAGATTTTTTTAGATATTTTTCATAATTTTGTTTACGCAATCATGACTAAGCCACTACATCTTCAAACTGCGAATTGTAAAGGTTTGCATAGAAACCGTTCGCTGCAAGAAGTTCCTCGTGGTTACCCTGTTCAATAATATCGCCATCTTTCATAACAAGAATGAGATCTGCATCACGGATCGTGGAAAGTCTGTGGGCAATAACAAAACTCGTTCTGCCCTTCATCAGATTATCCATCGCTTTCTGAATCTCAATTTCGGTTCTTGTATCGACGGAAGAAGTTGCCTCATCGAGAATGAGAATCTTGTTATCTGCAAGAATCGCTCTTGCAATGGTCAAAAGCTGTTTCTGTCCCTGTGATACGTTGCTGGCATCTTCATTTAACTCCATCTGATACCCACCCGGAAGTGTCTGAATGAAATGATGCGCTCTGGCAGCTTTTGCCGCTGCAATCACTTCCTCATCGGTTGCATCGAGTCTTCCGTAGCGGATATTCTCCATGATGGTTCCTTTAAACAGCCAGGTATCCTGCAATACCATACCAAATGCATCGCGCAGTTCTCTTCGGTTGAAGTCTTTGATATTGTGATCATTCAACAGAATCGCACCACTGTTTACATCATAGAAACGCATGAGCAGTTTTACCATTGTTGTCTTTCCGGCTCCGGTCGGTCCTACGATTGCGATCTTCTGACCCGGCTTTACCTTAGCACTGAAATCATTGATAATAATCTGCTCCGGATTATAACCAAAATGCACATGATCAAAGGTAACTTCGCCTGTGATGGTTGTAATATCTGCCGGATTTTCTACAATCTGTACTTCCTCTTCTTCATTCAGGAATTCAAATACACGCTCCGATGCAGCAGACATCGACTGTACCATATTGATGACCTGTGCAATCTGCTGGATTGGCTGGGTAAAGTTCTTTACATATTGAATGAACGCCTGAATATCACCGATCGTAATTACATTTTTGATTGCAAGTAAACCACCGGTCAAAGCCACGCAGGCATATCCAAGGTTTCCGACAAACATCATGATTGGCTGCATCATACCGGATAAGAACTGGGATTTCCATGCAGAATCATAAAGAATTTTGTTTGTTTTCTCAAACTCATCAATCGTATCTTTCTCGCGGTTAAAAGCCTTGATCACAAGATGTCCTCCATAGACTTCCTCGACCTGACCGTTGATATGTCCCAGATATTCCTGCTGTGCACAGAAGAATTTCTGCGATTTCTTCGTCACGAATCCGATCAGTCCCATAGAAATAGGAAGAATAACCAAAGCGATCAGTGTCATGAGCGGAGAAATGCTCAGCATCATGATCAATACACCAATCAGCGTTGCAACGGAAGTAATAATGGTCGTAATACTTTGGTTCAGTCCCTGTCCTAACGTATCGACATCATTGGTGATACGGGAGAGAACCTCACCGTACGTACGGCTCTCAAAATACTTCATCGGCATGCGATTGATTTTCTCTGAAATTTCTTTTCGCAGCTGATAACATACTTTCTGGGTCACACCTGTCATGATCCAGCCCTGAATAAAGCTGAACAATGCACTGCACAGATACAACCCCAATACAAACAACAGGATGATTCCAATCTTTGTATAATCGATACTTCCGGTGCCTTTGATTTTATCCATCAGCCCCTCGGATAAAGCGGTTGTCGCTTTACCTAAAATCTTTGGTCCGATTACGGTAAATACGGTAGAGCAGGCTGCACAGATCATAACAATAAAAATGCCGATTTTGTATTTTCCGATATATTGCATCAGCTGCTTAATGGACTTCTTTAAATCTTTCGGTTTTTCGCCCGGCTGCATGCCACGTCCCATCGGACCTCTTCTTCTTGGCTGCTGATGTCTGACTTCCTGATTACTGCTCATTTTCAGCCACCTCACTTTCATTCAGTCCAAGCTCACTTGCAGATAACTGGGATTTTGCAATTTCCTGATATACACTGCAATTCTTTAACAGTTCCTCGTGTGTTCCTTTTCCTACAATACGACCGTCATCCAGTACCAGGATCTGTTCTGCATGAAGAATCGTACTGATTCGCTGCGCTACGATAATCACCGTGCTGTCCTTTACATTTTCTGCAAGTGCTTTACGAAGTGCCGCATCTGTTTTCAAATCCAGTGCGGAAAAACTGTCGTCGAAAATAAATATCTTCGGATCTTTTGCAATGGCTCTGGCAATTGCAAGTCGCTGCTTCTGTCCACCGGAAACATTGCTTCCGCCCTGCGCAATCGATGAATCATATTTATCATCTTTTGCCTCGATAAACTCAGTTGCCTGTGCGATTTCTGCTGCTTTTTTGATCTGCTCATCACTTGCATCGTCTTTACCAAAGCGTAAGTTCGATGCGATCGTTCCGGAAAACAATACACCCTTCTGTGGTACAAAACCAATCTCCTCACGCAGATCTGCCATCGTAATATTGCGGATGTCTTTGCCATCCAGTGTGATCTGTCCGCCTGTCACATCATAGAGACGCGGAATCAGGTTGACCAGCGTGGATTTACCGCAACCGGTACTTCCAATGATTGCCGTCGTCTTTCCCGGTTCTGCCACGAAATCAATATCATGTAATACATCTTCCTCTGCCCCCGGATATCTGAAGTTTACATGTTCGAAACGAACAACTCCATCATGTACCGTCAGTTCTTCCGGAGCTTTTGGATCCTGAATGGAAGACTCTGTATGGATAACTTCATCGATACGCTCTGCTGCAACAGCTGCACGCGGAAGCATGATCGACATCATTGTCAGCATCAAAAATGACATAACAATCATCATTGCATAAGTGATAAATGCAGTCATTGCACCGACCTGCATCGTTCCTGCATCAATCTTGTGCGCACCTACCCATACAATTCCTACGGTAAGTACATTCATGATCATCATCATACCAGGCATCATAAATGTCATGACACGGTTTGTAAAAAGCATAGTCTTTGTCAACTCTTTATTCGCACCGTCAAAACGTTCTTCTTCTTTTTTCTCACGGCCAAATGCGCGAATAACGGAAAGTCCTGTAAGAATCTCACGCGAAACCAGGTTGATATTGTCGACCAGCTTCTGCATCAGTTTGAATTTTGGCATAGTCACAGACATCAATACCATGACATAACCAAGAATCACAAGAATTGCCAGAACAATGATCCAGCCCATTCCGGCTCCGGTCTGCATAACTTTGAGCACACCACCGATACCAAGGATCGGTGCATAGGCAACCATACGAAGAAGCAGCACAGATACCATCTGGATCTGCTGAATATCGTTCGTGCTTCGCGTGATTAAGGATGCTGTAGAAAAGCGGTCCATCTCTGCATTGGAAAATCCAACGACCCGTTTGAACACACCATCGCGCAGATTCATACCGATTCCTGCACCAATACGTGATGCAAAGAATCCAACGAGAACCGTAACCAGTCCCATCAGAAGTGCCATGCCGACCATTTTCAGTCCTGCACTGAGCAGATAGGATTTCTGAATCTTATCCACATTCACACCTGCGTCTTTGTCCGCTGCTACCGCATAGGCAATGCCCATAGATTTCACAAGAGAACTTCCCATCGTATCAATGGTATCCTCCATCGTGTCACGCATGGAAAGAATCTGGTCTTTGTCCATCGCACCGCTTGCCAGCATATTGGCAAATATCGGTCTTACGTCCACACAGTCGACTTTGACTTTGTTTCCGTCATCATCCTCTTTCTCCTGCTTGAAACTTTTCAGGTCCACATGCATCATTGCACCGATATCTTCCACACTCATGTCAGCAAAAGCCGATACATCTTTTCCCATCTGCTTTGCGATTGTCTCCTTAAAAGTATCCACCTCCATCGCACGCATCTGGTAATTCATAATGAGCGGAATCGTAAGTTCCTCATCAATATCATTCAGTTCCTTATTGGATAAATCTTTTAACTCATACAGATCATCTTTCTTTTCATAGATGTCTTTCCATGTATTCGTTTCCTTATCCGTCATAATAAACTGTGCCGTATCAAATTCATCTGCAGTCATCTTTTCCGGCACAACATGCTCCACACCATTGTTCTGGATTCCCACATCGATGATATCCGACGTATATGCCGGAAGTGACAGGTCACACCATGCCTGGACGAACAGCAGCGCAATGATAATTATGACTGCTTTCCAGTAGGGAAGCATATTTTTAAAAATCCTACTCATGCTCTCTTTCCTTTCTGTCCTTGATTTTTCTAGCCTCAAGTTCCTTTTCTGCAATACTGTAAATGTTATTCAGGTACAAGATCAGTTGATTCATTTCCTGCTCATCCAACTTTGCCATCACCGTTTTTCCAAAGTCACGCATTTCCCGTTGTACTGCGCTGATCTGCTTTTTGCCCTCCGCCGTCAGTTCCACGTATGTATTGCGTCGGTCATTTTTGTTGATGGTACGTTCCACGTATCCTTTTTCTTCCAATCCCCTCAGCGTTCTTGAGATTGCTGACGGGAGCATTCTTGCCGTAGAAGCCAGCTCCGAGATCGTCATCTTGTCATCCTGTCCCTTTTTCATTATCACATTCATTACGATGAAGTCCGCTTTGTTCATGTTTTGCATTATGTCACCGAATTTCAGCTTATGAAACTGATTCATGGCGCGAAACATATCTTCATAAAGTTCGTCTCTGGTTTTCATAGTTATACTCCTTGTTTTTCAATCACATAACATTGTTAAGTATTTGCGCGTGTTAAATAATAACACCGGCAAATTACTTCGTCAAGCAATCTGCCGGTGTTTATATTTTTTTCATATTTGAATTAAGCTTTCCAGTATTTTCGTTTCTGTTGTTCGTCCAGCCCACGAATAAACCGGGCTTTATATACCAGAAACTCTTCAAGATCCATCAGGATATGATAGAGCATGGCACGACTTTCCAACGCTTCCATCGTCTGTGGAAGTTCCTCTTTTTTCATTTCATTACAAATACGTGCAAGTTCTTCTGACTGCGATTCCGGATGATTATATTCCACAACATAAGGAATCAGATAACGGATATATTCCGAAATCACCGCCGCCTCTTTTGGCATTGTACGTATTTTTTTCATCTCATAATGCAGATTATGCAATACCTGGCACTGATCATAACGCATTTCAAAATAAGAAATGTAATATAACGGATGCGAAGGAAAGGTATTGTTCTGATATTCATACGCCTCATGCACATACTCCTGTAATTCCTGTTCCAGTGCACAAATCTCATCCCACACACTTCTTTCCTGTGGACAGTTTGCAAGATAATCCGCCAGAATTTCGAGAATTTCCTGCAAACGTTTCTCTGCCCGCCGCATATGGGTAATCAGGGATTTGCGGTTAATGGCGTTTGCATGATAGAGATTCATCAGAATGGCTATAACAATCCCGATCATGACCAGACCAAATTCATTCCATACTGCATGATCTAAATTTTTATCGGATAATAAGTGTGCAGCAATCACGGCATTGACCGAAGTCGTTGCCCGCCAGCCGGATATCTCCGCGATAAATACCACTGTGGCCAGTAGAATTCCGTACGCAACCCATGGATTGGGAATAAATGTAAATACCGCCCATGCCAATACGACGGTCTGGAGGAAGGTAACGATACGGAGTCCTGCCAGCCGCAGGGATTCCCACTTGGATGTCATCACGGTAAGCAGTGTAATGGTTCCCGCCGATGCTGCATAATCCAGCTGCAGATGCTGCGCCAGATACACCGCAGCACTGCAGCCGATTCCTATTTTGATGGACAAAAGCAGACTTTTTCTGAATTTATCCATACACGCTATTTAATAAATCCAACCTGTTTGCTGATTTTTTCGTATACCGCATCCTTGCGCTCATTAAAGGTTACTTTGTTCTTTTCAAACATATTGTTTCCTTCGGTATCAATGGATACGATGAGTGGTCCGAACTCTTTTACACGGCAGTTCCAAAGTGTCTCCGGCATACCAAGATCACGCCACTCGGCACGAACGATTTCTTCTACTTCAGTGGCTGCAACAACTGCATTTCCAGCCGGAAATACGCAGTGGATTGCTCCGAACTCTTTGCATGCACGTTCTGTGTTTTCTTTCATTCCGCCTTTTCCAATGATGACTTTTACTCCTGTCTCTTTTACAAATTCATACTCGAATTTTTCCATACGCATACTGGTGGTTGGTCCGACAGATACCATCTCAAACTTATCATTTTCCAAAGGACGGATAATTGGTCCTGCATGGAAAATCGCATTGTTTCTTACATCGACCGGAAGTTCTCTTCCTTCTTCAACCAGTCGTCTGTGTGCCACATCACGGCAGGTTGTCATGCTTCCATCAAGATATACGATATCTCCAACTTTAATGTCTTTTAAATCTTCTGTGGATACCGGTGTAATCAGTACCTTTTTTCCATTTCTCATCTCTACCATTATAAAGTCACCTCCGAATGTGTTGTAATTGTATAGTTCAAATCTTTGTCAAAGACAATGTGTCCTCTTCTATGGCTCCAGCATCCGACATTTACAGCAACACCGATTGCAGATGGATGTCTTGCCGTGTTTTCAATATTTACACCCATAACGGAATACTTACCACCCATACCCTGTGGTCCAAGGCCGATCTCGTTGATTCCATCCTCAAGCAGCTTCTCCATTTTTGCAGCACGCTCGTTCTCATTGTGGGAACCGATTGGACGCATCAGTGCTTTCTTGGAAAGTAATGCGGCAGTCTCTACAGAAGTTGCAACACCGACACCGACAAGAAGTGGTGGGCATGCATTCAATCCGTAGCTTGTCATAACATCCAGCACGAATTTGGTTACACCTTCATAACCTTCACCTGGCATGAGAACCATTGCTTTTCCCGGCAATGTACATCCGCCACCTGCCATGTATGTGTAAATTTCACATTCATCACTGTCCGGAACGATATCCCAGAATACGGTAGGTGTGCCTTTTCCGACATTTTTTCCTGTATTATATTCATCAAAAGTCTCTACGCTGTTGTGTCGAAGCGGTGCCTCAAAGGTCGCCTGTACAACGGCTTCCTTTAACAGTGCTTCCAGTTCTCCGATAAGTGGGAATTTTGTTCCACATTTTACCCAGAACTGCAATACTCCGGTATCCTGACAGCTTGGACGGTTCAATTCCACTGCCAGCTTCTGATTCTCAAACATTGTGTTATAAATGGTTTTTGAAAGCGGGCTGTCTTCCTGATCCCGCAGTTCCTGTAATTTTGCGATTACATCATCCGGCAGCTTTTTTGCTGTATAAGCAATGAATTTTGCCATGTAATCTGTGAGTTTTTTTACCTGTTCTTCCTTTGTCATAACGACGCCTCCTTAGTGTAATGTTTTCCAATTTGCTGCCAACCACGTATTACGGATAAAACGGATACATGATCGGTAAAAGTATCATACTTACGACTGTGGATACGAGAATGAGGGGAATGCCCGCTTTCGCGTAATCCTTAAATGTATATCCGCCGGCTGTAATTACCATTGTGTTTGCCGGCATTCCAATCGGTGTTGCATATGCGCAGGAACCACCGATCACACATGCCATCAATACGGCACTTGGATCTGCTCCCATTCCTTTTGCAATCGATACACAGATTGGAACCATCAATGCTGTTGTTGCGGTATTGCTCATGAAATTTGTGAGCACACAACAAAGCATAAATACAACAAATGTAAATAAATATGGTGATGGATGATCTCCTAAAAGACCAACAACTTTCGTTGCGATCATCTCTCCTGCTCCGGATTCTTCCAAAGCCGAAGCCAGTGAAAGAGTTCCTCCGAAAAGGAAAATTGTTTTCAAATCAATGGACTGTAAAGCCTGCTTTTCCGTGATTACTCCTGTAAGAATCAGTGCAACAGCGCCCATCGCACCTGCCACACAAAGCTTGATTCCAATAGCATCCTCGAAAATCATGCCAATCAGTGTAATAATCAGAATGATCAGTGAAAGCCACTGTTTCCATTTTGGAACATTACTGAAATCTTTTGTCTCATCAAAAACCACATCATCATTCGGCTTTGCATCCGGCAATAATTTGTAACCGATTAATGCGAAGAAGAAAATGCCAACAATGAGAATCGGAATACCAACTTTTGCATATTCAAAAAATCCAAATGATTTTCCCATGCCTTCCATCGCTGACTGGGCGATCATGTTTCCCGGTGCTCCGATCAGTGAAAGGTTTCCTCCCATTGCTGCTGCAAATACCAGCGGCATCAACAGGCGTGATCTCGAATATCCGGATTTTGCTGCAATACCGATTACAACCGGAATAAGAATGGCTGCTGTACCTGTATTGGAAAGGAAGCCACTCATAACTCCCACAATAACCATGATTGCAACGATCAACTGCCGCTCAGATTTTGCAAAATGCGTTACCAGACCACCGATCCGGTTCGCCATACCTGTTTCGAACAATGCACCACCCACAATAAACATCGAAACAAATAAAATCACATTGCTGTCAATGAAACCGGAAAAAGCAACTTTCCAGTCCAGCACCCCGGTAACAACCAGCCCCACACATACAATCATCGATGTCAGTCCTAATGGAATCTTCTCCCACACAAACATAATGACTGCAAACAACAGAAATAATAATGTAATCGTTGCCTGACTCATAAAACACCTCCGTACTCTCTTCCCTTACTCCTAAGTTCATTATCTTTGATATTTGATAATGTATCCAATTTCTAATTGTAGTATAGTAAAAGCTGCTGACATTGTCAACAGCTTTTGTTCTTTTTGTAAAATATGGATATTTACTTTTCGTTTTTTTATGCAATATGCCGAACAACGATTAATTGTAATACGTCAGCATATCATCCCTGCTCCGCATAATATGTGCATACATCGCATCATACGAAGCCTGCCGGTCTCTTTTCTGTAATGCCTGGTAAATCTGCTCATGCTCCTTATAGGAAATCTTTGCATACTCTTCCTCTGTGACCATATTTCCCATGGACAGCCCATTCCACAATTCACTGACCATATTCTCCATCTTCTGATTTCCACTCATGTGCCAGATTTCACTGTGAAACGCCCGGTTGTTGTCCGCATATCCCGCATATTCTTTCGTCTCAATCATACGCTGCGCATCTTTCATGATATCCTCCAGGGTGCTCAGATCTGCCTCATTCTCGCAGGCAAGCTGTGCACAGGAAGATTCTAAAATAGCCCGTAACTGATAATGATCACGTATGTATGTATCCGTTATTCCAAGTACGATGGCACCTTTGTTCTGTCTTAATTTTATAAGTCCATCCCAGTCAAGAATCTGAAATGCCTCACGCACCGGCGTGATGGAAACATTTAACTGTGTGGCGATACTCTCTAAAGAAAGTACTTCTCCCTCTTTCAGTTTGCGTGACAAAATCGCTTTCCGCAGTTCCGAAGCAACTTTCTGTTTTGCCGACGGCATAACAATTGGTTTAAGCAGACTCATAATTTTTCTTCCTTTCCGCGATTACAGTTTCTGCAAGTATAAGGTAATGTTCATTCAACAGACTCTCTCCTTCCGTAGCCCACTTCTGCAATACGTTGTGCATTGTATAGGTACTTTGTGGCTTCTTTTTTTCTGCAAACTGTACATAATAATTTACAGCATTGGTCAAAAGCGTCTGTACATACAGATTGGCAGTCCTTTGAATGATCATCCGGTGAATTTCCATATCCGGTCGAATACCCTCATACTCCTGCAACGCCGCAACTCCTCTTTCGCTCACCATCGCATCTATCGCATTCTTTTCCATCGCCGCTATCATCGCATAAGTTTCCCTTACATGCACATCATCCAGATCTGCTGTCACAATATGCCTTGTCACCAGTCTTTTTGCAAGTCCCTGTGTTTCCAAAAGCTGCAAAGCCTCACGCACCGGTATCCTTGAAACTTCCAGCATCTTTGCCAGTTCTTCCTGTCGCAGCTTTGTCCCGCTTTCTATCTGACCGGAAAGAATCAGTTCTGCAATCTGAAATGCAATTGCCTCACTCAGCCTTCCTGAACTCATTTGTTCCATGAAAATAACCCCTCTTACAACCTTGTCCTCTCCTGATTCTCTGTCAGCGAACCCGTCGATCAATTCCTGTTCGTTTATAATAAGCTTCCTTATCTTTGTACATCCACATCTCAGCTTCCGTCATCACCTCATCAAGACTGGCTGACGCATCCGGCTTCCAGACATAACCGATAGCCATTGTCACATTTGCCTCTGCCATATAAGACCGCAAGTCACTTATCTTTTCTTTGAGCATTTTTTTTGTCATTTCCGGACACAGAACAAGAAGCTCATCACCACCAATTCTGAAAAGCCCGTTGTTCTGATCCCCAAATGCATTTTTCAGGCATTCACTGGCATCCATAATAAATTTATCACCAGCAATATGTCCCTGACTGTCATTCACACGTTTCAGTCCTGTAATATCACAAAATACAACACCTATGCTCCTACGACTGTCCACTTGTGTCGCGTAGTCTTCCAATGCGAAACGATTTCCAAGTTTCGTCAACTGGTCATGGAAACTGATTTCCTGTAATTTGCGCACAAGATTTCTTTGTTTCATTGATGATACGAAAAAATATCCTGTCATCTGTAACATACTCTGCGTGTATTCAAAGGAAATATTTTCTGCAATATTATCCAGACCAAAAAAAGCAATCACTTTGCCATTGTCATATAACGGAACCACCACCAGCGAATGAATGCTTTGTTTCTCCAATACTTCATAAAGGATCGGATCTTTTTCCCTGATATCCTCCAGTTGATGAATGACCACACACCGGTTATCCTGAAACTTTTTGTACCAATGCGCGCACACTTCCGGTGGAAGATTCTGAAGTTCTTCTTTCTCCGGGACAACTCCATCCGCCACCCACTCATAGGTATTATTATCATATCCTCTTTCATCCTTTTCAAAGATGTAGGTACGATCGCCATGTAAAGTTTTTCCCAGATATTCCAACATAACTTCAATGGACTGGTCCGGTGTCGGCGCAAGCAATGCGATACGAAGTCCCTCATTAATGAGTGTTTCCAGATTCTGAAAATTCTCGATCACATTTCCCTGCCGGACTTCCTCTCCCACATCCATAGCCATTTCTATACGATAATCTTTACCTGTTTTCTCATCATGTAGCAGCGTATCTTTAAGTAACAGATATTTTTTCAGAATAGGATTATAATAACGCCATTCCTGAAAATGCTCCGGTTGCAGTATTTTGTTATTGCACATTTTACATTGCATGGATGAATTCTGTAGTACCTGATAACATTTCTTTCCTTTGATCTGTTCTAATGAATGATATCCATAAGTTTCCATTGTCTTACGATTCATATAAATCAGCTCATTGGTTTTTACATCAGTAACATACACATATTCATCGAGATTTTCAAAAAATTCCCATACCTTTTTCATCACATCCGGTTCCTTTTAATACTTACGTTTTAAGAAACTGCACCAATCAGTTCTTTGATATCATTGACATGATATTTCTTCATATATTCCCCGATACCGGCTACAATCTTCTCCGTCACAGTCGGATCTGTGAAATTTGCAGTACCAACCGATACTGCTGTGGCTCCTGCAAGAATCATTTCAATTGCATCATCCGCATTCATGATACCACCCATTCCAATAATCGGGACATTGACTGCCTTTGCAGTCTGGTACACCATACGTACAGCAACCGGATGAATGGCCGGGCCTGACATGCCACCTGTCTGGTTTGCCAAAACAAATTTACGGCGATTGACATCAATCTTCATTCCGGTAATGGTATTAATCAGTGATAATGCATCTGCACCGCCTGCTTCTGCTGCACGCGCCATCTCTGTAATGTCCGTAACATTCGGACTCAGTTTCATGATCACCGGCTGCTTTGCATGACGCTTCATTTCTTTTGTAATCGCCTCTACGGCTTTTGGATCCTGTCCGAATGCGATACCGCCTTCTTTTACGTTCGGGCAGGAAATATTGATTTCAAGTAAATCGACCGGCTCATCAGCAAGTCTTTCCACAACTGCTACATATTCCTCGGTAGAATGTCCACATACATTGACAATAATCTTTGTATCATATTGTTTTAAAAACGGAATATCACGTTTGCAGAACAATTCAATTCCCGGATTCTGCAGTCCGACCGCGTTGAGCATTCCGCCGTACACCTCTGCAACACGTGGTGTTGGATTACCTGCCCATGGCACATTTGCCACTCCTTTTGTCGTGACTGCTCCAAGTTTATTTAAATCTGCAAATTCACTGTACTCCGCACCTGAACCAAATGTTCCGGAAGCAACCGTCACCGGATTCTTCCATTCAACTCCGGCTATATTCACTGACATATTCATTACAGTTCTACCTCCTTTGCATTAAATACAGGTCCCTCTTTGCAGATACGTTTGTTCTTCACATTTGAATGTGCATCTTTTTCCGTAGAATTACATACACAGGCAAGACAAGCTCCGATTCCGCATGCCATACGCTCCTCCATGGAAACATAACATGTCATGTTCTGTTCTTCGGCATATGCTTTCAGGGCACGCAGCATCGGTGTCGGGCCACATGCATAGATAACATCCGCATCCAGATGGTTTTCGCGAATTGCATCCAATACATTTCCTTTGGTTCCAACACTGCCATCCTCAGTTGCCACAAAGCTTTCACCCTGTTCTTTAAATTCATCCAGAAGAAAAGTTCCGGCATCACGATATCCCATCACAATCTGGAAATTTTCTCCGGCATCTTTCATTTCCTTTGCCAGCTGTAACATTGGCGGTACGCCGATACCTCCACCAATCAGAAATGTTTTCCTGCCTTTTTCCACCGTAAATCCATTGCCCAGCGGTCCCATAATTTTCATGGTATCTCCCGCCTGAAGTCTGGAAAACTCTTCGGTTCCGGTATGTTCCCCGGTCACGCGGTAAACCAGGCGCAATGTACCTGCTTTGCGGTCAATTCCGCACAGACTGATTGGACGAGGTAAAAGCTTGCTTGCATCGTTACTGTATACCGAAACAAACTGTCCGGCTTTCGCTGCCGCTGCAATCTCCTTTGTCTGAATGGTTAAATCATATATTCCCGTACCGATCTGTTTTTGTGAGACAACGGTCACGGTCTCCTGAAACTTTTCGCTCATTTTTCTCTCCTGCATTCTGCTTCCAATATAAATGTTCCCACGGTTAGATTACTTAGATGCCAAAGCTCCTGCAATATCTGCGATCATATCTTCAACCGCCATACGGGATGCATCTGCAAAGTTCTCCGGTGTGATTCCCTGCTCTTTGTATTTATCCTGCTTATAAGCTGCAATAATACCACGGGAAGAATTGATAATTGCTCCTAATCCATCTTCGTTAAAGAAATGAACCAGATCCTTACCCTTTCCGCCCTGTGCGCCGTAACCCGGAACAAGGATAAATGACTTTGGCATGATCTTACGAAGGATCTTACCCTGCTCCGGATAAGTTGCTCCGACAACTGCTCCGACATAACTATAAGACTCTCCCATACACTCACTTCCCCACTCAGCAACTTTCTCACCTACGATTTCATACAGTGGGCGGCCGTCGATCAGACGATCCTGGAACTCGCCACTGGACGGATTAGATGTCTTGACAAGAATGAAGATACCTTTATTTTCTTCCTTACATACATCAACGAACGGCTTGATTCCATCCGTTCCAAGGTATGGATTTACAGTTGCAAAATCCTCATTAAACGTAGAATAACTCTTGCTTCCGATCTGTACTTTTCCAAGATGTCCGGTTGCATAAGCGGCAGATGTCGATCCAATATCTCCACGCTTTACATCACCGATGACAACCAGATCCTTTTCGTGACAGTAATCTACCGTCTTCTGAAATGCCTTTACACCTTCGATACCAAACTGCTCATACATAGCGATCTGTGGCTTTACGGCCGGAATCAGATCATAAGTTGCATCTACGATTGCCTTGTTATACTGCCAGATAGCTTCTGCTGCACCTGCCGGTGTCTCACCGAACTCTGCAAATGCAGCTTTTTGAATATGCTCCGGTACATAGGAAAGCATCGGGTCTAATCCTACAACGATCGGTGCATTGGTTTCCTTGATTTTGTCTACTAATTTGTTAATCATGTCTTTTTCCTCTTATCTTTTATTTTGTTTTATTCTTAATTTCATTAAATACTACATTTCCATCACAGATCGTGCATTTGACACGTCCGGTCACTTTTCTTCCGTGGAACGGTGTGTTTCTTCCCTTCGATGCAAATTTATTCTTGTCAATCGTATAAGTTTCCTTCGGGTCAAAAATTACGATATCCGCCTTCTTTCCCGGCTGAATATCACCTTTGTCGATTCCTACGATCTTTGCAGGATTGTAACTCATCTTCTCAGCCATCTGCATCGGTGTCAGATATCCGCCCAATACAAGTTCCGAATAAGTCAGACATGCAGCCGTCTCCAATCCAACAATGCCAAAAGGCGCTTTCTTCATGGATGTATTCTTGTCATCAAATGTATGTGGTGCATGGTCTGTAGAAATCACATCCATAATGTTGTCACGCAGACCTTCCTTTAATGCTTCCACATCTTCTTTGGTACGAAGCGGTGGATTCATCTTGTAGTTCGTATCTGCATCGGTTTCTTTTGGAATCAGAATACCCGCTTCAATCTGTGGCACATATTCCGTAATATCATCGGATGTAAGTGTAAAATGATGCGGACAAACCTCTGCAGAAACATGAAGTCCCTCTTCTTTTGCAATCCGTACCATCTCTACAGAATCTTTTGTGGAACAATGGCACAAATGCAGCTGTGCACCGGTATCTTTACTGAGCACAATATCTCTCGCAATAATGACATCCTCCACGGAATTCGTGATACCCGGCATACCAAGTTCTTTTGCCTTGGCATCCGCATTCATTACCCCTCCGTGTACCATATTAATGTCCTCACAGTGTGCCAGTACAGGAATATGATATTTTGCTGCCTCAAGCATTCCCTCGCGGTACACTTCTGCATTCATAACCGATTTACCATCTTCACTGATTGCAGGGATTCCGGCTTCTACCATTCCCTTGATATCAGCAAGCTCCTTGCCCATCTGTCCCTTGGTGACAGCTCCAACCTGTAATACATGGATGCAGTTACCTGCTTTTGCTTTGTTGTGTACATAATTTACAACATCCGGATTATCTACAACCGGTTTTGTATTTGGCATCGTCAGGACCGTCGTATATCCACCGTGAGCCGCTGCTTCCATTCCGGTATAAATATCTTCTTTCTGCTCAAAGCCTGGATCACGGAAATGTACATGCATATCAATGAATCCCGGCATAACATAACAGCCGCTTGCGTCTAATACACGATCTGCTTTTTCTTCTATGTTCTTTTTCATTTCTACAACCTTGTCTTCTTCGATCAACACATCGGCTTCTTCTTCCATCTGTGTTGCCGGATTGATGACGCGGCCGCCTTTTATCAATATTGACATCTGATAAATCCTTTCTATTTATATTTTATCGTTTTGTTGTTGCTTTCTTTACATCAGAAAGTGCTCCTGCCACGGATTTCTTTCCATTCGTCTTGCAGGCGCGTACTTTATAATAATAAGTCTTTCCTTTGGAAAGTTTTTTATCGGTATAATGTTTTCCTTTTACGATTGCAACTTTTTTGTAGGTTCCCTTCTCTGAAGTTGCACGATATACTTCGTAAGTCTTTGCGGAAGCTACTTTGCTCCAGGAAATGCGCATACTGGTTTTTCCAGCTTTCGCACGCACCGACTTTACTTTTCCGATGCTTGTTCCTGTCTTATCCGTGTATGCTTTAATGCAGAGATTTCCAATGCCTGTGTATTCTGACAAATCTGCCAGATCTCTCCATGATCCGTTGCTATAAACAAAACTCTGCCCATAATCGGAAAAAGCAGTAATTGACAGATGCTGATTTTTTCCGGAGCACTCCATATCCACACCTTTATTCTTTTTATTGAATTCTACTACAACTGCATATTTCGTACCCTTGGGAATAGATACTGCTTTCTTCAACGGAATCGTATAGACTCCGGCATAGCTTGTCTTACCGGTAACTTTGGCTGCAAGAATACCACTTGTCGGTTTCTTTGCACTAGCAATATTGGTGTAAATCTTAATTGTATATGGAACATTTGCATCCTGCATCATGGAGATGGACACAGCTCTCAGTTGCTGATTTGCAGATCCTTTTACCCAAAATACATTGGCCTCTTTCGGATAGGACTTTACCTTATATGCATAGACGGCTCCATCATACTGATAATTGTAATCGTAATTATCCCCCGGTTCAAAATCAAAAACCCAAGCTGCATCCTCCAGACCGGCATCCTCATACGACATCCAGAAATAGCTGTAATAACTGTTGTCTGACAAATCCGACCACGAATTACGAACCAGCCATGCTCCATTTTTCTTTGCCGGGTATTTGAAAGCAGATGCCGGAAAATTGTCATCCCATCCCACAACAATTGCCTGGTGATCTACTGTCGCCTTTTTGTCACAACGGTATGTTGCAACCATCCCCCCTTCCGGACCATAATAGGCCATCTGGTCATAAACGTTTTTATCTACTGCCTTAAACCCAATGCTCGCCGCTCCATGTGCAATAATTGCTTTCTTCACCGAAGAAGGATTTTTATGAATATTCATCAGATATACATTCTGTAAATGCGCTACATCTTTTTGATATGCAAGACTGTCAGATATAGTTCTCGTGACATTTGTATAGGGAGCATCCGATTCCCTGACCAGTCCCTTCCACTGCATCAAAGCGCGTGATAAATAGTACATATTGCCACCACTCGACATATAATTTCCGGATAACAGCGACACATCATCTGCAAGCATTCCCCCGAACGCATCATCCACCGAATGATAGGTGAAATAAGCAGCCTGCAGCTCACTCAAATCAATGCTTTTGTCCGCAACCTTGTCATCCGTAATCAGATCAAACTCTGCCAGTCCGACACCACTGAAAGCCCAACAGGTATTGTAATTTCCCTGCGAACGTGTTGCAGGATACAATGCATGAAGCTCCGCCGTTGTGTTATGATATGCAGATGGAACCTGAGCTGCTCCTCTCATGCCATCCGAAGAAATATTCTCCTCGACCGCAGGCACCTCTGCATCATAAATATCAAGGGTTCGGCTTTCGATTTCACTTGCCTGCACCTGTGTTGTTCCTGCAAGATTTCCAGCAAACACAATGGCTGCAAGCATAACAGGTATTAATTTTTTCATTCTATTTTTCATAGCATACCTCATTCGTACCTTATAGCAATGTACAATTAAGAATATTATATGATTTTTTTATAAAGCATGTCAACAAAATTGCCATAAAAAAAGCCGAGCACACAAAGTGTTCGACTTTCCTTATGATTTTATTTTGCAGCAATGACATCTGCCATATCATAATGTCCTGCACCTTTTCCGTTTAAGAACTTCGCTGCCTCTACTGCGCCCTTGGCAAATACGGCCTTAGAGTATGCTGTATGCTTGAATTCGATCACTTCATCCTGACCGGCGAAAATCACTTCATGCTCACCGACGATGTTGCCGCCACGGACTGCAGAGATACCGATTTCATACTTGTCTCTCTTCTTGCGCTCCTGGCTTCTGTCATACTTGTAAGTATAAGCATCCTCCAGTGCATCGTTCATGGAATCCGCAAGTGCAAGTGCCGTACCGCTTGGTGCATCTAATTTCTGATTATGATGCTTCTCTACGATCTCCATATCAAATCCTGCCGGTGCAAATACCGTTGCCGCCTTCTTGAGAAGTTCCATCAAAGTGTTGATTCCCAATGACATATTTGCAGACTTAAGAATTGCAACTTTCTCATATGCCTGCTCGACTTTCTGTAACTGTTCCTCAGAAAGTCCTGTCGTGCACAATACAACCGGAATCTGCTTCTCCACACAGTAATCTACCAGTGTATCCACTGCCTTTGCATTGGAAAAATCAATAATTACATCTGCATCTACTGTACATTCTGCAAGGCTTGCAAATACCGGATACGTATTTTTAATACCATCATACATATCGATTCCTGCAACAATTTCAATATCCGGATCCTGGGCACAGATCTGTGTAATGCACTGTCCCATCTTTCCGTTACAGCCATTCATAATCGCTCTTGTCATTTTCGTCTCTTATCCTTTCGTTCACCGGACATCATCCGATACTTTTCTTATTTCAATAAACCGTAGTTCTTCATTACTTCTGCAAGTTTTGCGGCATTAGTCTCGCCCATCTCACAAAGTGGGGAACGAAGTGGTCCAACTTCCATGCCCATCAGATTCAATGCCTTCTTAACCGGGATTGGATTTACTTCTGAGAATAATGCATCTACCAGTGGAAGTCCCTCTAACTGAATCTTTCTTGCTGTCTCAATGTCGCCCTTGAAAAAGCTGTCACACATCTGATGAACTTTTGCAGGTGCTACGTTACTCCATACAGAGATCACACCGACTGCACCGATAGATAACAACGGAACAACCAGTCCGTCCTCTCCGGAATACATATCGATCTTGCCATCGGTAAGTGCCATTGTTTTGCTTGCCTGTGCCATATTACCGGTAGCTTCTTTTAATCCCACGATGTTCTCTTTTGCAGCAAACAGTGTTGCAACGGTCTCCGGAAGAAGATTACATCCGGTTCTTCCCGGTACATTGTACATGATGATCGGGCATTTTGTGCTGTCTGCGATCTGTGAATAGTGGCTAATCAGTCCGGCCTGTGTTGCCTTGTTGTAATATGGCGTTACGATCAGTAATCCGTCTACACCGTCCTCTTCTGCTTCCTGTGACAGCTGGATTGCTGTGCGTGTGCAGTTCGAACCGGTTCCAGCAACAACCGGAACACGGTGTTTTGTAAACTCAACAGCAGCCTTGATAACGTCGCGATGCTCCTCCATGGTAAGTGTAGAACTCTCACCTGTTGTGCCTGCGATAACAATTGCATCCGTACCTGCATCAATCTGCTGATTGATCAGCTCCTCTAACTTGTCATAATTTACATCCTGATTGTCTTTCATTGGTGTAACGATTGCAACACCAGCGCCTTTAAATATTGCCATTTGTTCTCCCTTCCATAAAAAAACCAGCTCGCACCTGAGCTGGTCTAATCTACATTGTTGTATATTATAGATTCGATAGCTCTCCAACTTTGTATGTTGACAGTCATATGGTTCTTTACCATATGCCCAGAAATAAAAGTACAGCTCTTTTATCTCTTCGGCGCTCGCCCCTTTCCTCTGTGTTCGTCTGTGTCTGTCACATCCCACAGAATACTCATAGCTTGCGCGACCTCTATCTGAGTTATTTGCTTCTTTTCTGATAATAGCACCATGTGTACTATTCGTCAATCCTTATTTTTTCCGGTGCGATATTATAGATCTCATCCGCATAAGGACGGATACTGTCCTCAAGGACACGTCCGGTGCAGATAAGCGTCATATCATCCGGTTTATTTTCAAACAGTTCCTGCATTTCCTGTGGCGCAACTACCTTCTCATCAATCACACCCAGCACCTCATCAAGAATCAGCATATCACAGGCGGCTGTCGTTACAACCTTCTTTCCATAGTTGAATCCGTTTCGCAGATTCATTGCCTCCTCCTGCTGCTCCTGCTCCGACAGCTCTTCAAAACTTTCATCGGATTTTGCGAATCGAAAAATCTTGATTTCCGGCTCAAGACGATTCAAAAAAGCCAGTTCATTCTCATTTTTCCCTTTTAAAAATTGGATGATAATCACACTTTTGCCTTCGCTTGCACAACGGATTGCATTACCGATTGCAGCGGTTGACTTGCCGTGGCCCTCACCATAATAAATCTGTATAATACCTTCGTTCATAATTGCCTCCAAAATAAAACCGAAGCCCTTTTCGTATCTCCGATTTACTTTCACGCCTTATACAAAGAATCTTAAGTAAGATACCACAAACAGGTCAAATAATCAAGTGTGCCTCTTTTTTTGCAGTTTTTACGACTCCAGAAATTCGATTTTGCTCACAGAGACTTCATAAGCAACCCTCTGTTCTACTTCTGTCTCACTAAGCTTTTTTACGTACTCACGACTTTGGATTCTTCCCCAGATCTGCACGTGGCTGCCCACTTCAAATCCTGCTGCAAAACGCGCATTTCTTCCCCAACAGATACACGGAATATAATCTGATTTTCCATAAGACCGGTTGACTGCTACAAGCAGATCCGCAATCTCTCTTCCAAGTGGAGTCTTCCTGTAAACGCTGTCTTTGCAAATAAAGCCATCAAGAAAAATCTGGTTCGTCTCATGATCCTCTTCCGGTGCCTCCACAAGTTCAAACTCTCTCGCAAATACAGAAAGTACAAGACGGTTTTTGTGCTCCTCATGTCGATTAAAGGATCGGAACTGTCCGGTCACATACACATACTGACCATTGCAGTCGGATTTTACATCAATCAGACGCTCCGATACCATGACCGGTATGTAATCTACAAAGTTGGACAAGCGGTTTACTGATACTTCTACCATATAAAAGCCTTCCCCATACACTTCGTGACTAAACACAAAATCCGATACAATTTCTCCTATAATCGTTACCTGGTTGTTTTCAAACATTTTATCTGCCATGAATTTTCTCCCTTCCTTTTGTGGAAATATTTGTTAGGGTTATGTTTTACCATTTATTCATTGCAAGAAATCATCAAAGTATGTCGATAAAAAAACAGATGTGAACAGCAACATTTTTCGCCATATTTTTCACTAAACATAGAAGAAACTCTTGCGAAAATGCATTTTTATGATAAAATGGTACAGGTTATAATACACAAAGAGATATGTATAATAGAAAAGAAGGTAAATTATGGTAACAACAAGAGATGATATTCGTAATATAGCAATTATCGCCCATGTCGATCATGGTAAAACGACTCTGGTTGATGAATTGTTAAAACAAAGCGGTGTGTTCCGTGCCAATCAGGAAGTGCAGGAGCGCGTCATGGACTCTAACGATATCGAGCGTGAGCGTGGTATCACTATCTTGTCCAAAAATACTGCCGTATTTTATAAGGATACAAAAATCAACATCATAGATACTCCAGGACATGCCGATTTCGGTGGTGAGGTTGAGCGAGTTCTCAAGATGGTAAATGGTGTTGTTCTCGTGGTAGATGCGTTCGAAGGAACCATGCCACAGACAAAATTCGTACTGATGAAGGCACTGGCTTTGAATCTGCCGGTTATTGTCTGCATCAACAAAATTGACCGTCCGGAAGCCAGACCTGCCGAAGTTATCGATGAAGTATTAGAGCTTTTCATGGATCTGGATGCTTCCGACGAGCAGCTTGACTGCCCATTTATTTATGCATCCGCAAGAGACGGATACGCAATGTACAACCTCGATGATGAGAAGAAAGATATGACACCTCTCTTCGAGACGATTGTAAACTACATTCCTGCACCAACCGGTGATCCGGATGCCAGCACACAGGTACTGATCAGTACGATCGATTACAATGAGTATGTCGGACGTATCGGTATCGGTAAAGTAGACAACGGTTCCCTGAAAGTCAATCAGGAAGCAGTCGTTGTCAACCATCACGATCCTGACAAGCTTGAAAAAGTCCGCATCAGCAAACTCTATGAGTTCGACGGATTAAATAAAGTAGATGTCACAGAAGCAAAGATCGGTTCGATTGTAGCAATCTCCGGTATTGCAGACATCCACATCGGAGACACCATCTGTTCACCGGAAAATCCACAGGCGATTCCGTTCCAGAAGATTTCCGAGCCGACCATTTCCATGAACTTTATCGTAAACGACAGTCCTCTCGCCGGACAGGAAGGAAAATATGTCACTTCCCGTCATATCCGTGACAGACTGTTCCGCGAATTGAATACCGACGTGTCACTTCGTGTCGAAGAGACGGACAGCCCGGACAGCCTGAAAGTTTCCGGCCGTGGTGAGCTTCACTTATCCGTTCTGATCGAGAACATGCGCCGTGAAGGTTATGAGTTTGCAGTCAGCAAAGCTGAGGTTCTCTATCATTATGATGAGAATGGTAAGAAACTTGAGCCAATGGAGCTTGCCTATGTTGATGTTCCGGACGAATTTACCGGAGCTGTCATCTCCAAGCTGCAGCAGCGTAAAGGTGAACTTCAGAATATGGGTTCTATCGCCGGCGGCTATACACGATTAGAGTTTAAGATTCCATCCCGTGGTCTCATCGGTTATCGTGGTGAGTTCATGACCGATACAAAGGGAAATGGTATCATCAATACAATGTTCGATGGCTATGAGCCATTCCGTGGAGAGATTGCTTACCGTTCCACCGGTTCTCTCATTGCTTTCGAAACTGGAGAATCCGTAACTTATGGTCTGTTCTCCGCTCAGGAGCGTGGTACTCTCTTCATCGGACCTGGTGAAAAGGTTTACTCCGGTATGATCATCGGACAGAGTTCAAAAGCTGAGGATATCGAGCTGAACGTATGTAAAAAGAAGCATCTGACCAACACACGTTCCTCTTCCGCTGACGAGGCACTGACACTGGTTCCACCACGTAAGTTAAGTCTTGAGCAGGCACTGGATTTCATTGATACCGACGAACTTCTCGAGGTTACTCCGGAAAGTCTTCGTATCCGTAAGAGAATCCTTGATCCTACCCTGCGTAAGAGAGCATCGATTGCAAAAAAGAATGCAATGAAATAATATAAGATGATTACAAAAACCCCGGCAGGCAAAAGCCTCCCGGGGTTTTGTGTATCCGATTGATTATGCTTTTATCTTATCTTGGTTCCGGACGATGTTTCATATCACGAATAGGGATATTTGCAACAAGTGCAGGAACCGTTCCGTTATTGGAATCGGATTCCGTCTCTGTAATTTTCACATCAAGTGCTTCCGCATCAATATCCATATAACGGGATATGACCTCAATGATATCATTTTTCATCATTTCCATCATCTCAGAGGAACAGTTAGCGCGGTCTGAAACGAGCACCAGCTTCAAGCGGTCCTTTGCGACATTGCCTGAAGTTTTCTTTTTAAATAAATCCATTATTCCCACAATAAATATCCCCCTTTAATTTTTCTTAAACATATCTTTCAACTTTTCGAAAACTCCATGCTTTTGGTTCAGATCCAGTAATGGAACCTCTTCACCCAATATGCGGTGACATATATTCATATATGCCTTTCCTGCCAGACTGTTTGTACCAACAAGTGGCTCTCCACGGTTTGTAGAAACAACAATCTGTTCATCATCCGGTACGGCACCGATCAGATTGACGGCAAGAATTTCCGTAACATCATCTACATTCATCATATCTCCACGTTTTACCATATCGACACGCAGACGGTTGACAATCAAATCAATGCGTTTCATCTCATTTGCTTCAAGCAAACCAACAATACGGTCTGCATCACGGATTGCAGACACCTCAGGTGTTGTAACAACAAGTGCACGATCTGCTCCTGCAACTGCATTTTTGAATCCCTGCTCAATACCTGCCGGACAATCAAGCAAGATATAATCAAACTCTTCACGAAGCTCATTGATAAGTTCTACCATCTGCTCCGGTGTAACCGCATCCTTGTCTCTGGTCTGTGCAGATGGAAGAAGACAAAGCTCCGGGTATTTCTTGTCCTTGATCAGCGCCTGACGAATACGGCATTTTCCTTCAACAACATCCACCAGATTATATACAATACGATTCTCCAGACCCATAACAACATCCAGATTACGCAATCCGATATCCGTATCAATCATAACAACTTTTTTATTTAACTGTGCAAGACCTGTACCTATATTTGCTGTGGTTGTGGTCTTTCCTACACCACCCTTTCCCGATGTGATAACGATTACTTCGCTCATTAAATTCTTTCCTCCTACGTTTCTAAATAGTATTTAAAATATTTTTTGTAATTGGTTCAATATAAATATTTCCATCTTTTGCAATGGCAATCTGTGCTTCATTTTCCGTCTGTTTTTTCTTACGGCGCGTACGTTGCTTCTGTTCTGCCTGATCCGGGCTCTTTGCGATCAGATCACCGATCTGAATCTGAATTGGCTTCATATCCAATGCAAAAACAAAACAGCTTCTGTCTCCCATACATCCTGCGTGAGCGTTACCTTTGAGTGCACCAAGAATTATGATATTTCCCTGTGCAATAATTTTTGCACCTGGATTCACATCTCCTATGATCGTAACACTTGATTCACTGGAAATCACCTGTCCAGATCTGAGCGTGCCGCGGTAAAACTGCTCCGGAACACTAATCGGTGCTGTATTCTCACATTCCTGCTGCACTGCGTCATAAAAAGCCTCGACCTGCTCTTTCATGATTGCTTCCTGCTTTGTTCCTTTTTCCACAATGCATAAAATCTCTATTGTAGTATTTTTTTCTATGGCTGCTATAATCTGTTGTTCTTCATCATCCGAAAGTGCTCTTCCCTCAAATGCAAGTGCAAGTTTCGCATTTTTAAAAAAACTGCTGGATGCTTTAAATTTTTCAACAACATCCTTTAACAAATCGTCAAATGCAACATCCGGATTTAAAACCAGATTGATTCCATATTTATTACTCTTTATTGTAACCGACTGTGACATGAATACCTCCAATTTCATTTAAAATGAAATTCATTACTCCTCATTATACATTTTTATGAATATTCGTGCAACCTTTCAAAGCTGTTATTCCATTCACAGTTATAGTTTTCCATATACCTCCATCGGAACATATGCCTTGATTTCGATTCCTTCCGGTACATATTCCTCAGAGACAAGCTCTCCCTTTTCCCGGACAAGCTGTATGATACCTGCCTGTGCATAGGGGATAACACGTTCAATATAAACTTTGTCTTCGCGCAGCATTTCCTGCAAGAGCGCCTTGATTTCATCCAATCCCTGATTATTCGCTGCCGATATCTGTAGAATATGGTCTGCACGGAAATCCTGCAAAGGTTCTTCCTCAGTGCGCTGATCCATTTTGTTGAACAGCGTGACCATCTTCTTATTCTTTACTCCGAGATGATCCAACGTCTCATAAACGATATGCATCTGTTTATCCATCTGCGGATTCGAAGCATCTACAACATGGAAAATATAGTCTGCATATTTTGCTTCTTCAAGTGTGCTTTTAAACGCCTCGATCAAATGGTGCGGAAGCTTGCGGATAAATCCTACCGTGTCTGTCAAAAGCACCTGCTGATGTCCATCCAGTTCCAACATACGGGTGGTCGGGTCGAGTGTTGCAAAAAGCTTATCTTCTTCGAGTACCTCTGCATCAGTCAGATGATTTAACAGTGTCGATTTGCCGGCATTCGTATAACCGACGATCGCCACGACCGGCACTTCGCTTTTGGCACGCTTTGCACGGGTAATTTCACGATGTTTGACTACTTCCTTCAGTTCACGGTTTAACTGGGCAATACGGTCATTGATCAGACGACGGTCGATCTCTAACTTCTTTTCTCCCGGTCCTCTTGTTCCGATACCACCACCGAGACGGGACATGGTTTTTCCAAGTCCGCTGAGCCGGCTGAGCCGATACTTTAACTGCGCCAGCTCGACCTGTATTTTTCCTTCACTAGTCGTCGCACGCGCTGCAAAAATATCCAGAATGATCAATGTACGGTCCATGACTTTGGTATCTAACATATTCTCAAGATTGCGAAGCTGCGCCGGAGACAATTCGTCATCGCACACAATACCGGTAGCACCGGTCTGTGCAATAAGCTGCGCGATTTCTTCTACTTTTCCGGTTCCCACATAAGTGCCCGGATGTATGGTCTCACGCTTTTGAATCAGTGTTCCAACAACGGTCGCACCTGCGGTCTTAACCAATTCTGCCAGCTCCGTCACGGAATCTTCCGCATCATCGCCCTCCTGCTCACTGACACCTACTAAAATTACCTTTTCTTCAATTTCTTCAATTTCCTGTGGTTTTGCCATTATCTAGTCTCCAAAAATGTACTTTCTTTCTGTGCATCCTCATCGGACGGATACTCTTCCAAATAATCTTTAAGCATCGTTTTGGCAGAATCAAAATCTCCGCTGTACTCGTACGCAGCGATCGCGCTTTTCATAAGATTCTGCTTATTCGGAACTTTCTCAAGTGCAAGTCCTGCATTAAAGAAGGTCAGTGCTTCCTCGTAATCCCCATCATCCAGTTCGGAGCTTCCAAGATCATATAATTCATACGAAGTAGCCACTCCGCTATCTAAATATTCTTTTATATAAGACTGTGCCTTATCGGTATCTCCCTGCGCTTCATAAGTCAGGCCAAGATAATAAGATGCTTTCTGCTGTCCATCTTCCTTTGCCTTGGTGAGGTCGGTAACAGCCGTCTTATAATCTCCCAGAAGATAGCTGATCTGTCCCTTATACAACAGGTCCTCTGCCTTCTCTCCTTTGATTTCCAAAGCCTGATTCAGATATTTCTGCGCATTCTCTTTTGCTCCATGATTTTTCATGGACTGATAAATTCCAATGTACAATTCGTAATCTTTTTTGTCCTGTTTTACAGCTTCTTCATAATCTGCCAGTGCCTTCTTTTCCTCTCCCATATCATAATAGAGGTTTCCACGCAGATAGTATGCCCGTCCATCTTTATTATATTTGATGATTGCATTATAAGTCTCTAAGGCATCGTCCTTTGCACCACTTAAATACTGTGCCTGCGCCTTGTAAAAACAGATATCGATTTCCTTCTCGCCCACTTTGCCGAGCGACTGGTTCAATGCATTCTGAAATGCCTTGATCGCATCCTCATAATTTCCACTCTCCAGACAATTGATGCCGTACTGTCGATACGCATCCTGCTCGGTTGTGTCTTTTGATCCGCATGCTGCAAGAGACAGCGCAAGAACTGCTGCAAGCATGATTGAAACTATACGCTTTTTCATTCTATGTTCTCTCTTTCTTTTGATAGAGTTCCTTATCAACTGCACTTCTACTATCTTATCATATCCAGAATAAAAAAACACCCCCTGAAAATTCAGGGGAATATTATGATTAAAGGATCAAAAGGTATCATCGATGCATGCTTGCATGCAATTCGATGTATACCTTAGTGACCCGCACTACACCAAGAAAGCAGTAATTTGATTATTATTTTAAACGCGTTCTGCCTTACGCGCTTTTTTATTCGCATACATTTTTTCATCCGCATCATTGATGTAATCATTAATCGATCTATCATAATCATCGACGACTACATATCCAAGACTTGCCTCTATCGGAAATTCAACATTGCATTTTTCTGCAATGTGTGTCAGCGTTTCTGGAAATTTATCATATAACTGTCTTGCCCTCTTTTCATCGAAATCCGGAAGAACCAGTACAAATTCATCGCCTCCATAACGCATATTCACCGCCTGTACCGGACTGCATTTACGGATTGCATCTGCAATACTTTTAATTGCAATATTGCCCATATCATGGCCAAATGTATCATTGATATATTTCAAATGATCGGCATCAATAAACATGATCGTTACCGGCCGTTTTTCCTTCTTGCAGTTTTCAAACAAAGGCTCTGCCAGTTCTGTGTATGCCATCCGGTTATACAATCCCGTCAGCGAGTCTAAAATATACAGTTTTTCCAGCTTATTGTTGGCACGGCGGAGTACGATTTTTCCATATAAATATTCCAAAGATTCTGTAAATGTATTCAATGTTTCAAACAGAAACTGATTTTCCAGCATATAGTCACAATCACTGAGAACGAGATACCCGATTTCTCTCTCTCTAAAATGTATGGGAGAAAACAAATACATGCCACTTTTCGTTTTTTCTTCCATAATAGAGAACAATTCCTTTTTGATTAGGTTTGTTTTTTCAGACACAATACCATTTTTACTGCCAAAAATCAAAGTCATCTTCTCTGGGTAACCATCCGTAACATATGCTTCTGCCTGATTCTGCACTCCCTCAATTTTCTGTGCTTCTACAAGGTCTGTATTCATAAACATGTACATTTCTTTACATTGAAGACCTTGAAAACATCTAAAAAGTCTTTCTGCCATTTGCTCATAACTTGTGCATTCGAGCAAATTCCTTTTCAAATCCATCAGTTCGTTATGCAGATCAATTTCCCTTACCTCACGGAAAATACTGTCTGCCACATACTGGCTGCGCTTTCTCGAATTCTTTGCTTTACATCCGCAACTTTCCTGAAATACTGGATGTGTAGGTGCAAAATTTTCTTTTATCTGTGCCTGTCCGTTCCATATCTGATTCAATAATTCTACCGCTGCGTATGCAATGCTTTCTTGTGTATACGCAACGGTTGTAATCTTTGGTTTGTAATAAGATGCTTTACTAAAATCGTCAAATCCCGTAACAAAAAAGTCTTCCGGAATTTTGTAGCCAAGCTCCTGTGCCCTATGACACAATCCGACTGCTATATTCTCATTCGCACATACATATGCCTCTGTCTTCTGTTCTAATTCCTGAAACTGTTCAAATGCCCATACGCCTGACTCAACTTCATAGTCCCTGTGCAAAATACGTGCATCCTCCACAAGAATTCCATGCTGCTGCAACACATCAATATATGCCTGCAGACGATCGTGATTTTCACTCACATACTGTGGACCACCCACAAAATTAATTTTTCTGCATCCATGCACTGTGACAAGATGCTCCACAATTTCTTTCATGGCCGAATAATTATCAATACCAGCAAAATATAATCCCGGAATCCGCTCAAGCAGAGAAACCGCAGGAACCTTCGATGTTCTGATTGTGTCAATAATTTTTCTGGCATATTTCCGTTTCAGAACATTCGTAAGCTCTACGATAATACCATCGAATTGCCGAAAATCCGGAAGCGTTATGATATTATACTCACCCTGATTGTATTTTTCATCTTTGCTAAAATTTCCAAACGCATAAAATACATACAGTTGTGCATCAAGCTTCTTCTCTTTTATATATTGCCGACATCCACTGATCCAGGCATAATTAATATATCTGCGCCATCCATCGGCAACGATCGCTATTTTCTTCATTTATGTATTTTCTCCTTTGAGTTCTCTTAGAAGTCTTAAAGCATATGCATGCAACACATTTTAGCTGTTGCTTTATCTTTTTATTATAACTGCAAAATTATATATTTGCACAGTATTTCTCGAAAATACACAAAATTTACACAAAATGCTCAGCCTCTATTTCAATTTCGTAAAATACCACAGCTGATTACTTCCACCATAATAATCCCACTGCTGGATATTTCCACTGTTTTCCCATGATCCACCTGCAATATCCAATGCTTTCCCACTATTAACATTTATAATACGAAAAGCATCTCCCACAGGCTCTATTTTCCATTGTTGCTGTGCTCCACCATTTTTATCCCACTGTTGAATATTGGCTCCGGATGACTTTGATGCCCATGCCACATCCAGTACTTTTCCGCTATACGCACTTTTTATCACATAATATCCATTGCTCTGTTGCTCAAGAATCCACTGCTGATTTGCCTGATTCAGATAGTCCCACTGCTGGATATTGGCTCCTGCATCTTTCGACCAATAGGCAATATCAAGACACTTGCTATTAAGCTTCGAATTAATGAAATAAGTTTTTCCATTCACTAACCCACTTTCTGATCCTGAAAATGAACTGCCTCCCTGCATGGAACCATAATATTTTGAAAGGCTTGTATAAGATGCCCAATCATACTCTGCAACAAGACCGGTTCTTCCATTGTATGGTTTCAGCCAACTGTCAACTCCGACTCCCGGCCATGCATTCATCATGATTTTTCCTGGTGTGATTGGAATATCTTTTGTTGCTGTATAAACTGCTTTGCCATCCACACACCATGTTATTTTATTCTGTTCCCAGATAAAACTATATGTATGAAACGACTGTGATGCATCAAAGCCGAGATTATACAGATACTCATGATTACCCACGCCATTAGTATAATAATTGAACTGTACCTGTGTTGTATTTTTTCCTAAAAACTCAATATCAATCTCATCCCATCGTGTTCCATCAGAAGGACCAGTATAGGTAAAAAAGGAAGATACCACACCATCATTTTTTATTGGTTTCATTCTTACATCATAACGACCGTATCCAAAATATTCATTCGTGCGGTATTCTCCTCCTGCATATGGTGTTTTTCCATAAGGATCATGCGTAATGGAAAGCTGCATTTTTCCATTGTTGAAATTTACATTTCCAGCTCTCCAGGTACAATTTCGAAACATATCCCCATTGCTCCATCCATCCGCTTTCTCGCATCTTGCTGATTCATGGTAATCCAGATCCAGCCCGTAATAATCTCCGCGATATCCGTTCGCTGCATATACTGTAACCCCTGTATTTGCGATACATGCAGCCGCTAGTATCATTGCAGCTAATCCCTTAACTGCCTTGCTCATCTTTTTCTTTAACATAAAAACACCCTCTCCTTGAAAAAATTTTTCTATATCTGTTCTGTTTTTATTATGAAATTTTAAGATAGCGAAAGAACTCCATGAATAAAAGTTCTGTGGAGTTCTCTCTGCTATATTATTAATTTGTTGTTTCATCTACCTTCACAAGTGAAAAATCACTTAATGTAATGTCAGATGCCGGTGTATCCTCATCTTTTATTTTTCCCATTGAAATGACAAAATCAGCATTACTGTTTGTCTCTTCACTCATTGTAAATTCGCAAACAACGTCTTTTTTATCATTTGCTGACAACTGGATATCAGTTCCGCCATACCATTTATACGGAGAAGCATTACTTATAGCCAGTTTAATTGTTCTTGCTGCTGTTGAAGTCGCTTTAAATGTGACACGATATTTACATCCTTTTTCCAATGTTAGACCACTCTGTTTCAACTGTACATGCCATTCTTCCGTACCTGCATTGGAAATATGGTAAACAATCGCATGATCAGCAATATCTACTTTAGCCTCTCCAGGCGCTGTAATTCCCCAAATATTCCAATTGTCTGTCTCATTTGAAAAATCTCCATTTTTCAGAAGATTCTTTCCTGCTTCTTCTGGTTTCATCTCCGGTGCAGCAATTTTTTCAAGCACAATATCATCAATGCAGATACGGTGCTGTTTCTTGATTTGTTTGCCGCCAACAGCACCCATTGCAATATTAAAGATGGTATTCGGATCGGTGTCTTCTGTCATCTGAAACTCTTTTGTGATAGTCTGATACTCACTTGTAAGAGCAACTGTTTTCTGGCAGTAAGGAGTCCAGTCTTCTGTTCCATCTGCATTCTTATGTGTACTTCCATCTCTCTGAAGTGCGTAGGAAACGTTGCGGTCAATTGAGGATTTCATCTTTAAAGAAAGACGATACCACTGTCCTTTCTCTAACTTCACTCCGGTCTGCTTTAACTGGATATGCCAGTCTGCATCACCGGTATCGTTAATGGTGAAATCTGCTGCGTTTTTCTCATTTAGAGAATCCACAACATAAGTCACATTTGATGGTGTATAACAATAGGCTTCAAAACCTGCCAGTCCTGCATTAAAACTTCCGTTCTTGATCAGACTGTCCTCATCAATGCGGACATCATCCAGATATACGGTTGTTCCAAGTCCAAGATCAAAGAAAAGATTTTTGTCTGTCAGACTTTCTGCTGTCTTAAACTTCACACTGTAATTTTTCTCTTCTGTAGTAAGATCAAATACCTTTTCCTGTCCTGCGACAGTAACCTTCATCTGCTTTGCTTCCTCTGCCTGTGCACGAAAACTCAGCTCATAGTCGGTTCCTGCAGTCAATGCAAGATCACTCTGTCCCACAAGAACTTTTCCGTTCTCCGTTCCTGCCGGACTTGTCACTTTCAGACGTCGTCCATCTTCAAGATTTGTCACATCTGCCGTCACATTTTCCGGTTTTGTAATCTCCCAGTATTTCAGTCTTCCGGTTCCTTCCTGGAAGGAGCCATTGTAGACATAGTTTCCATCTGCAAGCGCTTTCTTTGTTGTATCTTCTTTGATTTCCTCATATCCTGTCTTTTCAATACGGATATTGGAAAGATATACCTTCGCTGTAGATGACGCATTTCCGAGATTAAATTCCAGACGTCCGTTTGCATCATCGGAACCTGTCATCTGAAATTCGTAAGTATATGTCTGCTTTTCTGTTCCCAAATCTACTTTTGTATCCGCAAGATATCTTGTATAGTTGTGATCCGGTCCGGAAATATCAATCATCATTGAACGCGCCTCGGCTGCATATGCGTCGAACGTCACCTTGTATTTTCCGCCTTTTTGCAATGGCACCTTCGGCTGTACCAGCTGGATACTGTAATCTGCTGTTCCTGCGTTTTGTGTAGAAATCACCATCTTTTTATCTTTGATTTCCGCGGTTCCCTTACCATCTAACGTAGTGAGGAATTTCCAGTTCACATCATCTGTCAGGTCTTCTTGGGCAGAAAAATCACCATTGTTAATGTAATTACCACTCGCATCCGGCTCTCTTAATGTCACATTTTTGACCGGCTTTGTTACATTCTCGTCATAACGGTCTTTCTGATATACCTTCACATAATCAATCGCAAACTGCTGATCATCATAAGTTGTTGTTGCATCCGGATATCCAACCCAGCTTCCGCCGACCGCAAGATTTAATATCATATAAAATGGCTGATCGAATGGTGCCGGATAAGTAACTTCACCCTGTCCGCTTTTTGCAGAGAACCAATCCGATTCTTCATGAAATTTCACGCCATCAATATACCATATGATTTTTCCCGGTTCCCACTCACATGCGTAAGTGTGATAATTGTCAGCAAAATTATTTTTCTCTGAAACCGTGTAAGTTCCCTGACTCTGATCATGAGGCTCACCATAATGAATCGTTCCATATGCCTTATTGGTCTCCTGACCCATAACCTCCATAATGTCAATTTCACCACACTTTGGCCACTGTCCATACAGATTTTCATCGGCAGGCATCATCCAGAATGCCGGTAAGTAACCCTTTCCGGCAGGAACCTTTGCACGACATTCAAAATATCCATATTTGAAATCATGTTTGCCCTGTGTATTGATTCGCCCAGATGTATAACTTTCTGTTTTGTCTGCATTCGTCTTTTTTACCGGTTTCAGCAAAAGATTTCCATCTTTTACCTGAATATTTTCATCCGAGTCGACATATGCCTGTAATTCTTTGTTGACCCAGCCAGGCTCATGCAGTTCCACATTCCAATCAGAACGGTTCAATGAAGTTCCTATAAAATCATCTCCCCATTTGAAACTGTATCCTTTCTTTGCAAGTTCCGAAGGTGTTGTTTCAAATGTATCTGTCGAAGACGAACCTCCAGATGCAGAACCGGAAGAACTATTTTCATCTTTCTTTTCATCGGTTGTATCTTTATTATCGGTCTGATCTTTGTCATCTGTTTTATCGTTATTCTTATCATCAGACTTACTGTCTGCAGTGATCTGTTTTTTATCTCCGGACTTTACTTTTACTGTATTGCCGTCCGCATCTGTCACTTTTATTGCCTTATCCGTTTTATTCGTAACCGCTACATTTTCATTCTCTCCGGTACATTTGATTTTGACAGCAATGGATGTGGTAATTGCGGTATCCTTCGCAGAAATAACAACGTCCACCGTCTTTTTTGAGCTTCCCGACAAAGATACCTTCTTTGCCTTCTGCACCTCTACTTTTTTTACGGTACCGTTATTCTTTACAGAAACATTTCCGCTGCAGTTGATAATGATCTTTTTTAAAATTCCATTATTTTTAACCGTTACCTTATCCCCTATAACCTTGATTGTGACATTTTTATAATTTTCTTTTGGGATTGTCACTTTTGTATTCTTTCCTGCTTTCACAATAATAGAATACGCTTTCTTTCCCTTTGCTACCTTAAGCGCTTTGTTCAGCTGCTTCTGATTTGACACGGTGACTGTTTTTGTTGTCGCACCATACACCGGCACCTGCACCATGCTCACAGTCAATGTGGCCGCGAGCATAAGTGCACCGGTCTTCTTAAAAAAACCCTTTTTCATAGAAACCTCCCAGAAATTTAAATTTGTATTTTATCCTTTCACACTGCCGAGAGCAACTCCCTGTACAATATGTTTGGAAAGAATCAGATACACAACGATTACCGGTAAAATAGAGAAAGTAATCATGACATACACCTGTCCCATATCAAACTTCAGCCAGTCTGCTGCACGTAACTGTGCAATCAGAATCGGAAGTGTCTTTTTCTTGTCATCATGTAAGATCAATGCAGGAGTAAAATAATTGTTCCAGCTGCTTACGAAGCCAAAGATTGCCTGTACTGCGATTGCCGGCTTCATAAGTGGAAGCACAATACTGTTAAAGGTACGGAATTCACCCGATCCATCAATACGTGCCGCTTCAATCAGTGAAAGGGGGAGTGTACTGTCCATGTACTGCTTCATATAGAAAAATGTAACCGGTGAAGCGATTGCCGGAACAATCAACGGAATAAAGGAATCCATAAGTCCCATCTTTGTTACAAGTTTGATAAATCCCAATGCAGTTACCTGGGTCGGAATCATCATGATCATCAGGATAAATGGATAAATATATTTTTTCAGTTTAAATTCATATGCATGAATTGCGTATGCTGTCATAGTAGAAAAATATACACTGAACGCCGCTGTAAATGTCGCAATGATCAGACTGTTGAACATTCCAAACCAGATTGGAAGCGTTCCGTGAACCAGGTTGTTCCAGTTCTTTAACAAGTATTTACTCGGTGCAAGCGTAAAGCCTGCATTCAATTCTCCATTTGATCTTGTTGCGTTAATGACCATTACATAGAACCAGAACAGGCAGAAAAAAGAAATGATGATCAATACGATATAGGCAATTGCCCGTCTTGCATGAAGACCTAATCCTTTTTCCAAATTATCATTATTTTTTGCCATCTCAATCACCCCTTTTTCTCATCATTGCCACTGATTTTGAAGACAATCAGGCTCAATATTGCTGTAAAGATGAACAGTACAACGGATAACGCTCCTGCCATACCATAATTCTTACTATACAAATGTTTATTCAGATACATGATCAAAGTCATAGTAGACCGCATCGGATTTCCTGTTCCGTTTGTCAGAATCTGTGGAACATCAAATAACTGCACACCACCAATGAGTGATGTAATTACAACATACACAAGAATTGGACGAAGCAATGGTAACGTAATCTTGAAGAATACCTGTGTCGATGTTGCTCCATCCACTTCTGCTGCCTCAAAAAGAGATGTGTCAATCCCCATCATTCCAGCCATCAGAAGAATGGTCGTGTTACCAAACCACATCAGGCAGTTCATCAAGGCAATCAGGCCTCTGGCACTTCCTGCATGTGATAAAAATTTGTATGGTTCAGAGATGAATCCAATCTGCATCAGCAACGAATTAATAGGACCTCCATCTGAAAACAAAGTAAAAAACAGCATGGAGAACGCTGATGCCATGATCAGATTCGGTAAATATATTACGGTTTTGAAGAATCTGGAACCTTTTAAATTCATTCGCACATCAGAAAACCATGCGCCCAATAACAGGGAGAGAAAGATTTGGGGAATAAAACACATAATCCATAATACCAATGTGTTTTTCAGGTACACCCAGACATCGCCACCGGTAAACAATTGCTTGTAATTTTCAAATCCAACAAAATTCGGTCCAACCTGTGTCAGACCAGACATATAATTTTCAAAAAAACTGTTATAAATGGTACTAATCAGCGGAATCAGCTGAAATACGATATAAACGACAATAAATGGAATCAAAAAAATGTATCCCCATTTATTATATCTAACGGCTTTTGCATTGCCTTTTTTCATACTCCTACCTCCTACACCTTGAACATCAGCCCATGTAAAATTTGCTTTCAGTAAATGGGCTGACGCTGCATATCAAGTTTTCACAGAAAATTTGATACTATCGCAGGTATGCATTTTGTGTATGTGCCTGCCCTCGAAAAGGCAGGCACATAAAATTGAAACTGAAAGTTTTCGCTTAAATAAATGTGATTAATGTGATAACTCAGGATACTTCTCTTCAACGCCCTTGTAGAACAGATCTAACGCATCTTCTTTCGTTGCTTTTCCTTCAAAGTAATTCTTCATTGCTTTCTGGAACTCTTCGTTACATCCCTGGTCATACGAGCAGATGTTACTTAAATCAAGAGACTCAACACCTGCGCAGTACATTCCAAGTGGATTCTGTCCTCCGAGGATCTTGCTGCTGTAGCTTGAATCTTTTGCCATTGCTTCCATGACTGTCTTGTTGTTTACGAAATCATCATCCTTAACTACGATATCTTTCATGATATCATCGTCAGTTGTCATCTTTAACATAATGTCTTTGATTAAGCTTGCGTTATCTGTTCCCTGTGCTGCACAGATCCATGTACCGCCCCAGAAGAAGCCCTGTGGTCCCTGAGCTGCGCCCCAGCCACCTTCATAACCGATAGATCCTTTTGTGTCTGCTGCCATTGAGAAGTTTACTAACCAAGCTGGTCCAAAGTAGCAGAATACTTTTCCGTCTGGATAGAAGCCTTTCTTCCAGTCATCACTCCAAAGTTCTGCAGAACTTGTTTCTTTTGCATCATACAGTGCCTTAGAATCCTCAACCCACTTCATAATGTTGTCGTCGATTGTGATTTTTCCATCGTTTACCCACTTTGTAGATACGTTGTTAGAATATACACGATATGAATCGTTTACAGAAGATGTCATCTTGTATCCGGCATCTTTCATCTTCTTTGCAGTATCGTTAAAGGTATCCCAATCCTTAACATACTTCTGAACTTCATCCGGATCATCTGTTCCAAGTACTTCCTTGGCAGCTTCTCTGTTATAGAAGAGAACACCCGGGCAGCCCTGCCATGATACGCCTTTTAATGTTCCGTTGGAATCTGTTACGATATCCTTTGTGTACTGATACTGTTTTGACAAATCATCGTCAGTGATTCCAAGATCCTTGATTGGCATTGTGTAATCGCTGTCAACATACTTTAATGCGTAATCAGCTTCAACTAAGAATAAGTCGATCTTGTCATCTGCTGCTGCATCTGCCTGACTTAATAATGTTGTGTCCAGATTGTTCTGGTAAGCATTATCATCATTTGGCGTAATGTTCCAGTTAACCTCTACATCACCGATTTTTCCATGTGTAGCATCTACTTCCTCATATCCAGGATAGTGATCTGTGATACGGCTCTTGAACTCTTCATTCCAGCAGTAAATGTTAAGGACTTTTCCGTCATCAGAGCTGTTGGATACTGTAGCATCACCTGATGCCTGTGAACTATCCTTTTTAGCATCTCCGGAATCTCCGGAATCTCCTGAGCTTCCACATCCTGCAAACATTGTTGCTACCATTGTTGCACATAATAATGCGCTGACGATTTTCTTCTTCATATGAAAAACCCCCTCCTTCATATATGTGGTCTTACGACCGATTGTTTGTTTTTTTCAGGAATTTCTATCCCGTGTGAAAATCTGTTACTTTCGTATCTCCCCTACAGACTTTCCTGGTATTAGACTTCCTTCTATAACGACTCTCTCAACGAGAGTTGTTCGCGGTTGTTCGATGGTGTGAATCAGTCTTGCTGCAGCTTCTGTTCCGATGATTTCCGTGTTCTGGCGAATCGTTGTAAGCTTCGGATGAAGCAACTGCGACATTCTCGTTCCATCATATCCTGCTACGGATATATCTTTTGGGATTCGAAGTCCCATCTCAATGATGACATTACGTCCTCCTATTAAAGAGGTGTCATCCGGATAAATAATGCAGGTCGGTGCATTCTGCAGATTCAGCAGTTCTTTTGTTTGTTTTGCGGCTCCTTTGGTTTCGAGATAATCCGCTGTCCGAATATACTCATCCGGGATTACCAGTCCAAGCTTATCTACCGTCCGGTAAAAGCTCGCCAGCCGGTCTCTTGTTACATATAAACCATCCTGACCATGTATATATGCAATTTTTCGGTGTCCCTGACTGTAAATATACTTCACAAGTTCTTCCATACCCTGTATATTGTTGGAGCATACTGCAGTACAATTATGATGTACATAATCAATGGTCACTACTGGCAGCTCACTGTTCATCAGCTCCATGACATCGGGATCATTAAAATCGGCACAGACAATTGCGACTCCCTCAAAATTCCGGTATCTGCAATGTTCGTAATAGGACATCTTCCTATTCTCATAACAGGTATTGATAAAGGTAATATCATATCCCTGTTTTTCTGCCTGCACTTTCAATCCATTCAATACTCCTGAGAAATATTCATGGGTCAGACCACTTCCTGCTTCTTCTTCGAAGAGAACTCCTATATTATAGGAACGGTTCGTTTTTAATGCTCTGGCTGCGGCATTTGGGAAATATCCAAGTTCATCCGCAACCTTCTTAACCCGGTCTTTTGTCTCTTTGCTGATATCTTTATGACCATTTAAGGCCTTACTTACCGTCGCAGTGGACACTCCACATCTTTGGGCGATTGTTTTTAAAGATACCATTCATTCCTCCTGTTTCTGAAAACTTGCTTAATCGTTTTCGTAGCTTTACTATACCCCTAATGTCAGACAATTGCAACTGTTTTTGTGCATTTCGTCACGTTTCACACTTTATTGTCATACTTTTTGTGCATATTTTACCCTAAAAATTCTAGGAACAACCCTTTTTACCTTATATTTATATTTCACTTACACGTTTACGCAATTTCATTCGTAATTTATTGTTTCGAAGCCGTTTGTCAGTTTGCTGTATTTTTCATTGTTCTTTTTGTTCAATATGCCATATTTTCCTATTTATTGGCTTTTTCTGTTGCTTTTTCTACTTTTAGAATATATACTCTATTTTAAGAAATCGATTACTTAATCGTTTTCGTTATAATCGTTGTGTAAACACAGTATAAATATATTATCAATGGAGGTTATTTATGAAATACGGATATTTTGATGATGCCAGAAAAGAATATGTCATCACATCCCCAAAGACTCCACTCCCATGGATCAACTATCTTGGATCTGAGGATTTCTTCTCTCTGATTTCCAATACATGTGGAGGTTATAGTTTCTATAAAGATGCGAAGCTTCTTCGTCTGACACGTTATCGTTACAACAATGTTCCTTATGACAGCAACGGACATTACTACTACATTAAGGAAAATGACACGATCTGGAATCCTGGATGGATGCCGACAAAGACAGATCTGGATTCTTATGAATGCCATCACGGAATGGGATATTCTACCTTCCGAAGCACAAAAAATCAGTTACAGGCAGAGCTGACAGCCTTTGTACCGGTCGGACGCAGTTGCGAGATCAACGAACTGACACTTACGAACCAGAGTGATGCTCCAAAAGAATTCTCTGTATTTTCTTATGTAGAGTTCTGTCTGTGGAATGCTATGGATGATATGACCAACTTCCAGCGTAACTTCTCCACCGGAGAGGTTGAGATCCACGGATCTGCAATCTATCACAAAACAGAGTACCGTGAACGCCGGAATCACTACGCATTATATGCAGTCAATGCTCCAATTGAAGGATTTGATACAGATCGCGAGTCTTTCCTCGGCGCATATGGTGAGAACTCCGCTCCGGAAGTTGTCGTAACCGGCACTTCCAAGAATTCCGTAGCAAGCGGCTGGTCTCCGGTTGGTTCCCATCATTTGAAAGTTTCTCTGGCTCCTGGAGAATCAAAGACCTTCGTATTTATTCTTGCTTATGTTGAGAATCCGGTAGAAGAGAAATGGATCGGTCGTCCGGAAGATGGTGTCATTAACCGCGCACCAGCAGAAAAGCTGATGGCTGAATTTGATACCAAGGAAAAAGCCGATGCCGCACTTGCAAAATTAAAAGAATACTGGGATGAACTTTTATCCCATTTCACAATTTCTTCTTCCGAAGAAAAGCTCGACCGTATGGTCAATGTATGGCACCAGTACCAGTGTATGGTAACTTTTAACATGAGCCGTTCTGCATCTTACTTTGAATCAGGAATCGGCCGAGGCATGGGATTCCGTGACTCCTGTCAGGATCTGTTAGGATTTGTTCACCTGATTCCGGATCGTGCAAGAGAACGTATTCTGGATATTGCAGCAACCCAGTTTGAAGACGGAAGTGCTTATCATCAGTATCAGCCACTTACCAAGAAAGGTAATTCCGATATCGGAAGCGGATTTAACGATGATCCATTATGGCTGATTGCAGGAACTGCTGCTTACATAAAAGAAACCGGTGATTACACCATCCTTGATGAAATGACACCATATGACAGTGATCCATCCAAGGCAACCGACTTCATGGAGCATCTGAGACGTTCTTTCCACTATACCATTGACCATCTTGGACCTCACAATCTGCCACTGATCGGTCGTGCAGACTGGAACGACTGTCTGAACTTAAACTGCTTCTCTACAGAGCCTGGAGAATCCTTCCAGACATTCGGACCATCCGAAGGACCAAACGCAGAATCTGTTTTTATTGCAGGCATGTTTGTCCGTTACGGTAAAGATTATGTTGAAATCTGCCGCCACCGCGGTCTGGATGATGAAGCAGCTTTGGCTGAAAAAGCCATTGCAGATATGGAAAAAACAGTTCTCGATGCCGGATGGGACGGCGAATGGTTCCTTCGTGCATACGATCACTATAAGAACAAGATCGGTTCTAAGGAATGCGAAGAAGGCAAGATTTTCATCGAGCCTCAGGGATTCTGCGTTATGGCCGAAATCGGTCTGAAAGAAGGCAACTGTCTGAAGGCTATGCAGTCAGTTGAGAAATATCTCGACACCAAATACGGCATCGTATTACTGCAGCCTGCTTACCATAGATACCATGTTGAGCTTGGTGAAATTTCTTCTTATCCACCAGGATATAAAGAAAATGCCGGTATCTTCTGTCACAACAACCCATGGATTTCCATCGCAGAGACCGTTGTCGGACGAGGCAATCGTGCATGGCAGGTATACACAAGAACCTGTCCTGCTTATATTGAAGATATCAGCGAGATTCACCGCACCGAACCTTATGTATACTCCCAGATGATTGCCGGTAAAGATGCAAAGAATTTCGGTGAAGCAAAGAACAGCTGGCTTACAGGTACCGCAGCATGGACTTTTCTGGATGTATCCCAGTACATTCTTGGCATCCGTCCGGATTATGACGGACTAGTTGTTGATCCATGTATTCCATCTACTTTGGATGGTTTTGAAGCCAAACGTGATTTCCGCGGAGTTACTTATCATATTACAGTTAAGAACCCAAAACATGTGGAAAAAGGCGTTTCGTCCATGACGGTCGACGGCGTTTCCGTTGCCGGCAACATGATTCCATTACCAACAGATAAAAAAGAAGTTACTGTTGAAGTCGTAATGGGTTAATAAGCTTAATTATGAAAGGAAACGGCGAGTCATGTACGGTATTCACAGGTTCTTCCAGCAGTTCAAGCAGTAGTTCTTCCAACTACAAATCACTGTTCTGGGGAACAAAATCCGCAAGCAACTGGAATCAGGCAGTATCTGTTATGACTTCCCCCTCCCCTATATAGACCCGGTATCCCAATGGATTCCGGGTCTTTTTGTATCTTTTTCAACATTTTTCAACATCCCTGTAAATTTTTATTTATCTTTTCCACAAGGTCTGCTACACTATTAACGACAGATGGTTCAAAGACTATAAACCGGCTGTCTATCACAAACAAGGAGGATGTTTATAAACTATTCAATTGAAAGGGAACCATTACCAGTTGTTATTTGCAATCTTGAAGCAAACGAAACTATGATTACAGAAAAGGGCGCTATGTCCTGGATGTCTCCGAACATGCAGATGGAGACTACAAGCAACGGTGGAATCGGCAAAATGTTTGGCCGCGCTTTTTCCGGCGAGAGCATGTTTGTCAACCGTTACACAGCAAGAAACGGAAACGGACTGATTGCATTCGCATCCAGTTTTCCGGGATCTATCCGTGCATTTGAAATCGCACCGGGACAGGAGATTGTTGCACAGAAGAGTGCTTTCTTAGCTTCCAGTGCCTCCGTAGAAATGTCCATTTTCTTCCAGAAGAGATTCGGCAGTGGCCTGTTCGGCGGAGAAGGTTTCATTATGCAGCGTATCTCCGGAAACGGCATTGCATTTCTGGAATTTGACGGCTACGTAAAAGAGTATGAACTGGCTCCGGGTCAGCAGATTGTCATCGATACCGGATACCTTGCAGCAATGACAGGAACCTGCAGCATCGATATCCAGACCGTACCGGGTGTAAAGAATATTCTCTTCGGTGGAGAGGGCTTATTCAATACCGTAGTTACCGGACCGGGACGTATATGGTTACAGAGTATGCCGGTTGCACAGCTCGCTGGTGCGATTCGCCCATACATTCCAACAAGCAATAATTAATTGGATTTTTCCCTTGTATACATATGCATAAAGCATACAAAAGGGTGTGTGAAAAACTTTCGTTTTTCACACACCCTTTACTTTTTATCCTGATACACGGACACGGGAGAACAATCGAAATGCATTGTCTCTTGTGGTCTGTTCCACAATCTCCGGTGTCACACCTTTGATCTCTGCAATCTTTGCAATGATATACGGAATATTACGCGAATCGTTTCTCGTACCTCTGTGTGGTTCCGGCGCCATATATGGGCAGTCAGTTTCCAGAAGAATCCGCTCAAGCGGAATCTCTTCCACTGTACGCACCAGTTTCTTCGCATTTTTGAACGTTACCACACCACCTACACCGATGTAATATCCAAGCCTGATAAATTCCTGTGCCATCTCCGGTGAGTAGGAATAACAATGGATTACGCCCGGCTCTGTAATTCCGGCATCGTGTTCTTTTTGCACAATTTCCATTGTATCTTCTGCCGCATCCCGCGAATGGATGATGACCGGCAGATCTGCCTGATGCGCAAGTTCCATCTGGCGGGTAAACCAATACCGCTGCCGTTCCTGCACATCCGCTTCTTTATCCCAGTAATAATCCAGTCCGATTTCTCCGACTGCGACCGTTTTCTCATATGTTGTCTGTTGCGTAAGCCACGCAAATGTCTCTTCATTGAGACCATCAATATCACTCGGATGCACGCCGACCGCTGCATAGATGAAATCATATTTCTGTGCCAGTTCTAATGTCGTCCTGGTGGATGCAATAGAAGCTCCCACATTGATGACCGGTGAAATTCCCTTGCGTGGAAGATCCGCCAGCACACTTTCCTGATCCTCTGTAAATCGCTCGTCATCATAATGCGCATGTGTCTCAAATATCATGAAAATGTTCCTCCAGCATATCTAATTCCTCGATGTCAATGCAGTTTGGAATTGTATTTTCAATGACTACTTTTCGGCATGCCTGGTACTCCATCCACATAACACTGTCGATCTCTTCTTTCTGAACGACAAAGTCTTCTGCTTCCCGATCCAGCCACATCAGATATACATTGCATACCTGCCGGTCCGTATACGGGTGCTCATGAAATTCGGAAGTGACAGTGACACGCTTTTTGCCACAGAATATCAAATCCTCTTCCTTTGCGGTAACTCCAAGTTCTTCGCGAAGTTCACGCAAAGCGGATGGTACATAATCCATTCCTGCCGGGATATGTCCCGCACTGGAAATGTCATAACAGCCCGGAAAGGAATCCTTCTCCATGCATCGTTTCTGCAGGAGAAGTTCGATATTTCCACCCTTTTTGCGCGCAATCCAAAGATGCGCCGTGCGGTGCTGGATGCCTTCCCTATGGGCAGTCTTACGTTCTACCGTCTTTCCGGTAGGTATTCCATTATCATCTACAATATCAAGGATTTCCATACGCGATCCTCCTGTTTTATCTGTTATGCGATTTCAGCTCCTGAAGGCATTGGCTTCTCAGGTGTCATAAGTGACAGCTGGCCATTCTCATCCTCTGCGCAAAGCAGCATTCCTTCGGATAAAACGCCTGCAAGCTTGGCTGGCTTTAAGTTCACAAGAACCATAACTTTCTTGCCGACCATCTCTTCCGGTGAATAATCCTTGCGGATTCCGGATACGATCTGTTTTACCTGAGAACCGATCTTTACCTGGGAGCAGAGAAGTTTCTTGGATTTTGGAACTGCTTCACAGGAAAGGATTTCACCAACCTGGAACTGAAGCTTCATGAAATCATCAAAGGTAATCTCATCCTTTGGTTCAATATCGATTGCACCTTCCTCTGCTGTATCAGCGTCACCGTTTAATGCCTTCTGCTCCTTTTCATACTCCTCTTTCTGCTTTGCCTGAATTGCATCTACCTTAGGCATAATCTCTTTTGCATCAAGTCTTGCGAACAGGATTTCCGGTGTCTCAGTTACCTTTGTTCCGTTTGCGTACAGACCAAACTTATCAAGGTCATCAAAATCACGCAGGCTGGTAGAAAGCTGTGCAACAATCTTCTCTGCGGTCTCCGGAAGGAAAGAGTGAAGCAGGCTTGCACCGATCGTAATGGATTCGGTCAGGTTGTAAAGTACTTCTGCCAGACGATCCTGCTGTGCCTCGTCCTTTGCCAGTACCCAAGGCGTTGTCTCATCAATGTATTTGTTGCAGCGGCGGAACAGCGCAAATACTTCAGAGATAGCATCTGCCACACGAAGTTTCTCCATCTTCTTTGCAATGCGGTCTCTTGTTCCTGTTACAACTGCTTTAAGATCTGCGTCTGCTTCTCCGGTAACGCCTGTGGACTTTACAAAGCCATCAAAATATTTATTGCTCATGGAAACGGTACGGTTTACCAGATTTCCCAGAATATTCGCAAGATCGGAATTGTATCTCTCGACTACAAGATCCCATGTGATGACACCATCATTCTCAAATGGCATCTCATGAAGTACGAAGTAACGTGTCGCATCCACACCAAACAGGTCTACCATATCATCTGCATAAATTACGTTTCCTTTGGACTTGCTCATCTTGTCACCGCCCTGCAGGAGCCATGGATGACCAAATACCTGCTTCGGAAGCGGAAGATCAAGTGCCATAAGGAATATCGGCCAGTAAATCGTGTGGAAACGTACGATATCCTTACCGATGAGATGTAAATCTGCCGGCCAGTTTTTCTTAAACAGCTCACTTGAGCCATCCGGATCATAGCCAATCTTTGTGATATAGTTCGTCAAAGCATCCAGCCATACATATACGACATGCTTTGGATCGAAATCTACCGGAATTCCCCAGCTGAAAGATGTTCTTGAGACACACAGATCCTGTAATCCCGGAAGAAGGAAGTTGTTCATCATTTCGTTCTTTCTTGAAACCGGCTGAATAAAATCCGGATGTGTATTGATGTAATCGATCAGACGATCTGCGTATTTGCTCATTTTGAAGAAATATGCCTCTTCTTTTGCAGGCTTTACTTCACGTCCACAGTCCGGGCACTTTCCATCTACAAGCTGTGACTCTGTCCAGAAAGACTCACAAGGTGTACAGTACATTCCCTCATAAGATCCTTTGTAGATATCTCCCTGATCATAGAGTTTCTTAAAAATTTTCTTTACACACTTCTCATGATCTTCGTCCGTTGTACGTACGAAATTATCATAAGATGCGTTGACAAGATCCCAGATTCTCTTTACCTCTGTGGATACTTCATCAACAAAAGCCTTCGGTGTGATTCCAGCTGCTTCTGCCTTCTCCTGAATTTTCTGTCCATGCTCGTCGGTTCCTGTCTGGAAATAGACATCGTAACCTTCTGCACGTTTATATCTTGCGATTGCGTCCGCAAGAATGATCTCATATGTGTTTCCAATATGCGGCTTGCCAGATGTGTAGGCAATCGCAGTTGTCATGTAATACTTTCCCTTATTTGCCATGGTTTTGCTCCTTTTTTATAAATGTAAAAAAGCCCATCTTCCGGAAATCCAGAAGACGAGCTATAATCCCGTGATACCACTTCTATTCACTGATACCCAACGATATCAGCCTCATTGTCCGCAATAACAGGCGGTCCCGTCAGAGCCTGGCCTTTGATTGCTCATGCATTTATCTCCAGTTCGTCTCTGCCACTCCAAAGCCATCTTCCATCCGCTTTCCCTCATTTCCTCTCAGCCTTACCGGAAATTTCTCTGTAAAGATTCTGCTGATGTACTTTCTTTTTCCCAGTGTTTTCTATATCATAGTATATCCAAATAATAACCGATTCATTCGGATTTGTAAAGTGGCGAGATCATAAAGTTCTATCATTTCGATGTTTTCTCTACTTCTTCATACAGATCACCCGCTACTTCCTTTAATTTTTCTTTTTCTTGTTCACTCAAGGTTTCATCGTATACATTATCCTTTATTTGCTGTTCCATATTCCACCTTTCCTGATCATCTATCTCATGCAAATATACACAACATACAGCACATACAACAGCACCATGATCAAACCTTCGCCACGCTTGATTTCTTTCTTCGTCCAGGCAAAAAGCCATACGATCAAACTGAACACAACAAGAATTACAATATCGATCACATTCTCGGTAAGGAACGCCATCGGGCTGATTGCGCCTGCAACACCCAAAACAAACAGGATATTAAATACGTTAGAACCGATTGCATTACCCAATGCCATATCGACTTCGTTCTTACGGGCTGCAACGATGGAAGTCACAAGCTCCGGAAGCGAAGTTCCGACAGCCACAATGGTCAATCCGATCAATGTCTGGCTCATTCCGAATTTTGCGGCGATATTACTTGCACTGTCTACGACCACATCGCCACCTATAACAATTCCAACTGCTCCGATTACAATGAATAAAAGGCTCTTCCATACCGGCATAATTTTGATTTCCTCTGCCGCCTCAATTTCTTCACTTGCAACCGCATTTCCTTCCTTGCTGGCTTTCAGGGCACTGCAGATCATAAGTCCAATAAAACCCGCAAAGAGAATAAGGAAAATGACACCATCTGCATGTCCCAATGACATTGGTCCGATCAGACCCAGAACCAAAAGCAAAATAGCGCAAATAACAGAAAACGGAAAATCCCTTTTTAAAGTTGCTTTGTTGACAGCTACCGGTGTCATGATCGCACACACACCGATTACCATCATAAGGTTAAAAATATTCGATCCAATAACATTACTGACAGCAAGTGCATTTTTATTTGCAATGGAAGCTGTCACGGATACGGCTGCCTCCGGCAGTGATGTTCCCATTGCAACAATCGTCAGTCCGATAATAATGGACGGTACTTTAAACTTCTTGGCAATACTTGAACTTCCTTCAACAAAAATATCTGCCCCCTTTACAAGAAATACAAATCCAATTACCAGAAATAATATTGCCAGTGGCAATGCGCAGTTTGTAATAAACTCTGTCATAATAATCTCCTTTTTTCGTTCTGTCCTCGATACTCCAATTCTTTAGAATGGAAGTATGCCCAAATGCTCGAGAAGTATTTTTAATCCAATCAGAATTAAAATAATTCCTCCTATAATCTCCGCCTTCTTTTTGTAACGTGTTCCAAAGAAATTGCCTACGATCACGCCCACAATAGAAAGTACAAATGTGGTACAGCCAATGATTACAATTGCTTCTATGATCGGTGTATCAAGAAGTGCGAATGTGATTCCTACCGCCAGTGCATCGATGCTTGTCGCTACTGCCAGAAGAAACATTTCCTTATGATCAAGTGGCTGATCCTTTTTTCCCACTACCTCATGATCTCTGTCACGAACGGCTTCCACAACCATCTTTCCACCGATACATACAAGCAGAATAAATGCGATCCAATGATCGATCGAGGTAATATACTGCTGGAATCGGATTCCGAGAAACCAGCCGATCAATGGCATCAGCGCCTGAAATCCTCCAAAGTACAAACCAATGGTAAATGCTTGCTTTTTGTTGATTTTCTCCATTCCAAGTCCCTTGCAGATTGATACTGCAAAAGCGTCCATGGACAAACCAACACCGATCAAAAACAACTCGATAATTAGTGCCATGCATCTTCTCCCTTTCTCCTAGTATAGCGTTTTCTAAATATATACTAGTGTCTCTTTTGTAGTCCATAACATACATCCGGTGTGCTTTTTACATAGCAATTCCATCTATTAAACAAACAAAAAACTCACGCATACAAAGATAGACTACCTCTATCAATGTATACATGAGTCTCATTCTTTAAGATTTGCCAGGTCATACGACCGGGACTGTTGACAAACCACACTGTGTGCGAACTACTCCCTCACATGGTGCCTTATAAAATTTACAAAGCGTTATGCTGCCACCCGTTTGAATGGCTTTCTAAAAGAATAACAGAGAGACAATCTGTTAGTCAACACGAACTTCTAGTTTACTGCAACTACCTTTGCAAACTTCTTCTTTCCGCGTTTTACAACCTTGCCTTCGCCAGCGAAATCATCCAGTGTATAGGTTGTGCTGATGTCTGTTACTTTCTCTCCATCAACGCTGACTCCACCCTGCTGCACACCACGGCGTGCCTCAGAACGGCTCTCGCAAAGGCCGGCTTTTACTAATACAGCCATGATGTCCATTGTTCCGTTTGCAAAATCGTCTGCATTCACCTCGATCGTAGGCATATTAGCAGATGCTCCTGCTCCTGAGAACAATGCATGAGAAGCTTCTTTTGCTTTCTCTGCCTCTTCCTCACCGTGTACCATCTTGGTAAGCTCGAATGCAAGGATCTCTTTTGCTTCGTTCAGCTGTGCGCCTTCCCACTTGTCCATCTCATCAATCTGCTCAAGTGGCAGGAATGTCAGCATACGCAGGCATTTTAATACATCCGCATCCGATACGTTTCTCCAGTACTGGAAGAAATCAAATGGGGATGTTTTGTTTGGATCAAGCCATACGGCACCGGACTGTGTCTTTCCCATCTTCTTTCCTTCGGAATTCAAAAGCAGATTGATGGTCATGGCATATGCGTCTTTTCCAAGCTTACGACGAATCAGCTCGGTTCCACCAAGCATATTGCTCCACTGATCATCTCCACCAAACTCCATATTACATCCATATTTCTGGAATAAGGTATAGAAATCATAACTCTGCATGATCATGTAATTGAATTCCAGGAAGCTTAATCCCTTCTCCATACGCTGTTTGTAGCATTCTGCGGTAAGCATACGGTTTACAGAGAAATGCGCACCAACTTCACGCAATACATCTACATAATTTAAATCCATCAGCCAGTCTGCATTGTTTACCAGCATTGCCTTATCTTCGCCGAACTCGATGAAACGGCTCATCTGTTTCTTGAAGCACTCTACATTATGGTTAATGGTCTCTTTTGTCATCATCTGACGCATGTCGGTACGTCCGGACGGGTCACCGATCATAGCTGTTCCGCCACCAATCAGTGCAATTGGTTTGTTTCCTGCCATCTGAAGACGTTTCATAAGGCAAAGCGCCATGAAATGTCCTACATGAAGGCTGTCCGCCGTCGGGTCAAAGCCGATGTAAAATACGGCTTTTCCATTATTGATTAATTCTTTGATTTCTTCTTCATCGGTTACCTGGGCAATGAGGCCGCGGGCAACTAATTCGTCATATACTGTCATTTTGTTCCTCCTCATTTTCTGGTTTTCAAAAATTCATCTAAAAATAAAAATCCCCTCGTCCTACACATAAGGACGAGGGGGATTACTCGTGATACCACCTTAATTTGTAAATTGCTCACACAATTTACCTTTGTGAGTGTCCGACAACACTCCAGTGCTCTTAACGTGCACCACTCCGTCACAGCCTACTGACCTAATCCTGCGTTCGGTGTGAAGCTCAGAGATGTATTCCCATATCTGCTTTCTGCGCGCCTCTCATCACCCGGCTGCTTTCTGTGCATTCCACAAATCGGTACTTGTTCCCGTCTACGCTTTCAATGCTTCAATTGCATTTATTATAGACATTGTCCGGTGGATTTGTCAACCATCCTTTCATTTTCCCAGAATGATTTTGTGGTCTTTATGTTTATTCGCCTGGTTGATTCAGTAACGTGATCGATTCCTTTTTCAACAACCGTTTCATCGGTATGTAAGTAATCAATATAACGTTTCAAATTTTTGATGTAAATAGTTATTTTCTCCTATATGCTTACGACAAATTTCCCCTATAATCGCTAAAATTAGGACTTTCGTACAATTGACTTGTATACAAAAATTCTCTATATTTACTATGGAGTTTATAATGTTTATGAAATAAATTGGAGAAAACAAATGAATATGGAAAATTTCAAAAGATATCTGGTAAATGTACAAAAATCATTTACCGGTGTATTTGTAACTATTTATATACTATGTGCTCTCTGCATTGGTTTCGGTGTTATAAAATGTCTTCCTGCCTATTCCGATTATGATGGTAACAAAGAAGGCTTTGCCAAGACCAAAATCTTATGCGTAGATGAGCCATTTGCCAAATGGGTAGGTGACAAGTACAAGAATACGCAGTTTCAGCTCGCCGTCGGCGAAGATAGCAACATGTATGTTGTCGGTTTGAATCCTAAGAATGATTTTCCTGTATTATCCAGCGATTTTACATCAGAAGAACTTGCTTCTTACAAACCAGTGGAGATCAAAGGAAAAAGCGAGACCTTACCGGCTGAAGCCAAAACCTATTTACTGGAAACCTATGGTTTAACAAGCACAGATGTGGATACCCTTTTGGGGTCCTGCTATTTGGATACCACCTATGATACTTTGTCGGCCGGATATCCATTTTTTGGAGTCGGCATCATTGTTGGTATCATTGCGCTCATGTTCCAGAGTGCTGTCAATCATCGCCAAAAGGCAATCCGCCAAAAGGCTGATATGCTCGAATCCAACGGACAGCTTCAGGCTATATACGAAGATTTTCAAACTGGTCCACAAACTTTATCCAAGTCCATGCGATTATTGATCTTACCGCATTATGCAATGGATTTTCTGGCAGAAAAGGAAGGTTTTCATGTGGTTCCATTGGATAATGTCATAAATGTCTATGAAACAAGTATGGTGAACGGACATCCGATAGATGGTTCCGGAATTGCTCTTGATACAGCAGATGGTCAGCAACATGTCATCGGCATTTCAAAGAAACAGTCAAAAGATTTTGATGATATCATGAATTTATTAAAAAATATAACCGGAGGTACACAATAATGTTTATTATATATGGTACGAGAACAGATTTAAAAACTGACGCAGAACTTCAGCCAGTACAATGTGAGAATTGTGGTCATTTTGCTCCACAGATGCTTTTCCGAAAGATTTGGAGATTTACGTTATTTCATATTCCAACATTTGGTTTCTGTCAAAAGCGAGGAACTATGTGTAAAAACTGTGGTAAGATCCATCCTCTTAAAAGAAGACAGTACAAAGAAATTCGTCGCAACATTGCCTAAGAACACAGCCCGCAGAACTGCGGGCTGATTTTTTATTTTTTTGTAACAAAATCACATTTTTTTACATTAATCCATGTAACCAATCAATATCCCACAAGAAAGGAGCCCGATCATGCAGGACATGGACGCCGTTTACCGCCAGCATTTTCAGATGGTTTACCAATATCTGATGTCATTGGTCCACAATCCGGACATTGCGGAAGAACTGGCCCAGGAAACGTTCTGTCAGGCAGTCAACAGTATAAATCGCTACGATGGAAGCTGCAAAATCACTACCTGGCTCTGTGCGATTGCCAAAAATCAATATTTGTCCTACCTGCGAAAGCACCCACTGCACGAGGATCTGACGGATGCCGAGGCACATATTACCCCTTCTCCATCCGCAGAGCAGGAAGTACTTTCTTCCATGGGAAAAATGGAGTTGTTGCAGCATCTTCACGACTTGAAAGAACCATACCGGGAAGTGATCTACCTACGGGCTTTCGGTAACCTTTCCTTCCGGGAAATCGGGCAGATTATGGGACAAAGCGAAAACTGGGCGCGCGTAATGTTTTATCGCGGTAAAGAAAAACTTTTATAAGAAAGGAGCTGTATGTATATGAAAAATGAGTTGACCTGCGAAGTTGTACAGGATCTGTTGCCAAGTTATGTTGACCATCTCACAAGCGATGTAACAAACACCGCAATTGTATCTCATGTAAAAAACTGCGATGATTGCCGGCGAATTCTTGCTGCCATGCAGGCACCGGAATCACTTCCTGAAAAAGATCCGGCGGACGCATCCACCATAGATTTTTTGAAGAAAAACCGCCAAAAAAACCGGAACCGGATTCTGGCCTCGGTCTTAATGGTTGCTCTCTTGCTTTCCGGATTCTGGGGATGGAAAGTATACATTTCCCCACGTTCCATGACGGATACATCCATGATGAATTATTCTGTGACCGTGACAGATTCCAAAAAAATCCAGATTAATGGATCTCTTACCGATCACTCACTTGGCGTATCTGGCATAAACTACACGGTCGATGCTGACAATCCCGGAATTATCACAATCAATGTCCGGGCCAACCGTTTGTCTGCATCCAAAAACAACACTTTTTCCAATGAGACCACCGAAAAGCATAAGATTGAAAAAGTGTATGTCAACGACTGGATTGCATGGGAAAACGGTACTGCCATCCAGCCAAAGGCCGCACAGATTTATAACACCATTCACCCTTATGTCGGAAGCATGTCTGACAACGGAAAAACCCTCACGGCGCTCGGAATCAATGATGTACTTCCGATTGCAACACACGAATTGCAGACAACCGATGAGCCATATGGCTGGACAATGAATCTCGATGGATCTTTTAAGAAATCCCAACAGACAGAACTGGAAAGAACCATGAAAAACTATGCCATGGTTATTCTTGTCTGCACCGAAAATCTTGGCAGTGTGACATTTTCCTATTCGCTGGACGGTCAAAAAACAGATTTTACTTACACAAAAGAACAAGGCGAAGAGGACTTTCGTGGCACTTGTGCATACTTCCGCAATTCTGCCACCGAATTTCAGGCACTTCTTGCCAAAGCCGGTATTTTAAATACTGTCTATTCCTCCCTTTCCGAAGGAGGATACCGCCTGACCGAAGCAATTACGAAAGTCGCAGATGCCGAAATTACCGGAAGTGTCCGGGATGAAAAAGACACTTTTATCCAACAGTACAAAACATACCAGCCAATCAACAGCTGGTCTCCGGGTTCTGTTTATAAAAGTTTCTCTTCAGAAGACGAAGCACTTGCTTATATCGGATACGATAAATTAAAGCCTATAAAATTGCCGCAGACACCTGAACACGTCGAAGTCACTGCACTTGGTGATCGATCCGGCAATATTTGCTATATCTCTTTCCTTGAGAGTTATTCCTGCGAAAATGCCGATCTTTCTGTTTCTGCCTCTGCCGATATTTATACGGAACATAGCACAATTTCGGATTACGTTGATATTGATTATCCGTCCAATATGGATGATTCCAGCATTTACACTACAGAAGATTACACCAGCGCATCCGGCGAAACGTGGAAAATTATCACAACAACCAACGCATCCGATGACTCTTATGATTCCATAGATGCTTATCAGGTCAAAGACACCATTAGTTATCGCATTGGTGTCAGCTATCCAGGAGACCAGAAAAATAAGGCCAGAGCTACGCTTTTGGAACTTCTTAAATAAAGAGTAATGGGGAAGTTTATACCCAAAAAAGAAGCACTTCACGGTTATCTGCTGCGAAGTGCTTTATGTATGTCAATGGACACGATTCATTATACTGGATGACAAACTTTTGTGTACTGCTGTCGAATTTTGTTGCGTATAGTTCCATGATTTGGACATATACAATTTTTCTCTTAATAAATGTCCTTGTTTTTTTCTTATATTGGACATATGTATCAAATTTCCATAATTTTGTTCCAATAAATATCTATTTACAGGACATTTTCAATCAATTATTCTGCATATGTCCTATCTTTCTGTTTTTTGTGGACATTACACTTCTGTTTTTCACATATGTCCATTTGTCTTCAAAATCAAGTTCCTGCTTTTTCCCATATTGATACCATCGGTTCTTTTGTTACAAGTTTACCTCTGAACAGTAACAACGAATGCTTTTCACACACTGTTTGTTTATAAAAATCTTGTTCCATAATAAGTGTTATGTTATTATAAAAGCAGACACTTTTACATTCACTTTATGATGAAAAAACAGATAAGCAGTTTGTTATCAAATGTCAGAACAACTATGTTGTTGCCCCTGTTTTTGAAAAGGGTAACTTAGTTACAACTAAATCAGATAAATCCTACCATGGAATTGGTACGAAAACCATTCGATTCATCGTGGATAGTTACCATGGAATTACTACATTTACCGTAGATAATTTGTTCTATGCAAAAATTGTTGTTCCTCTATAGTCATTCTGTTATTAAATTTTAGTGAGGTTATTTATGTTAGATTTGTTTTATACATTTATTTCTTATTTTTTTAATATTGTTGATTTTCTGGCATATTATGTTCTATTATCACATAAATTAACTTCACGATTTTCTAAGAAAACACAACTTATAGCCTATTGCATTACCTATTTGCTTTGGTTTTCGGCAGAACTTTCAACAAAAATATTTCCCAATATTCCACTCAAACTATTATTTTTACTTTTATTCTTTTTTGCATTATTAACACTTTATAAAGACAATTTGTACAAAAAAGTTCTCTGGATCATTTGCACCTTTTTTATTATATTTTTAGGAGAAATAATCACAATACCAATTGCCCTGTTAATAACCGGCTCTTCCCTGCAAAATATTGCAGAGAATTCGGGCACTCAAGTATTAGGGCTTATTTTATCACGCCTACTAATTTTTTTAATAATATTTTTCTTAATTCGATCATCCAAAAGAATATCCAATTACTTTACAAAAGAATATTTTTCAATCATTTTAGTAGACGTTCTGTATACACTTAGTATCTCGACCTTTTTTTATTTTAATAATCTGTATTTATCAACAGATATCGCCATTACACTTTCCATTTTTGTAATGCTTCTAATTTCTTGTCTGGCTCTATACCTGCTTAAAAAAATTACCAAAAAGTCCGAAGAAATTATGCTGACCAATCTCAAAATGCAGCAAATTGAAATGGAACACAAACAAAATGAAGATATGACCATCGTCGTGAATGATCTTCGCTCCTTACGCCATGATATGAACAATCATATGTCGGTCCTTCAAGGGCTTCTGGCCATGCAGGAATATGATGATGCAAAAAATTATCTTTCCACAATAACAGAAGAACTGGCCGTTGCAAACAGTTTTATTTTTACAGATAATAAAGTGCTTTCTGTCATGCTCAATAATAAAATCAGTAAGGCCCATCAATTTGGAATCACCTTCGATACAGAGCTTTTAACAAGCACTACCCCGTTTTCCGACAGTGACCTCTGCGCTGTTGTTGGTAATATTCTCGAGAATGCCTTTGAAGCTTCCTCAAAACATAAAGACCCTTACATTCACTTTATGATAAAAAAAACAGATAATCAATTTGTTATCGAATGTCAGAACAACTATGTTGTTGCCCCTGTTTTTGAAAAGGGTAACTTAGTTACAACTAAATCAGATAAATCCTACCATGGAATTGGTACGAAAACCATTCGATCCATCGTGGATAGTTACCATGGAATTACTACATTTACCGTAGATGATTTGTTCTGTGTAAAAATTGTTATCCCAATTTAAATTAATACTGATTTATAAAAATTTTCAATTTTTCATAATCTCCCACACACAAATGCACTTTCTCATTAGGTTTTCCCATTAAGAATAAGCATTTTTGATTTGATAATTTTGCACTCCTAATCGCCGTATCTACCACTTTATTTGCTATTTTTTTCTTAAATCCCATATTATTCATTATGCATTCTCCTTTTTTACACATTCTACTTTGCTCCAAAATAACGGAGCATCACATCCTTACGATAAGTTCTTCCAACGAGCATTTGCATGCCATTTTTTAGCATTACAATATTATTTTCAATTGTATTAATGTAGTCCATATTTACGACTTCGCTTTGGTTTACTCTTAAAAATCCTGCCCCTACGCGCTTATATAATGCTTTTATCGGTTCGTATACACAATACTCTCTCTGTGGTGTTACTACCACACTTTTATATTGCTGCCTTTGTATATAAATAATATTTTTGCAAATTATTTTTTTCTTCAAATTTTCATCGATAACTGTTATTTCCGGTTCTTTTACACTTTGTTTTAGTGCCATAACCTGTAAAATTGATCTGCGAAGCACCCGTTCCATACGATTTATTTCATATGGCTTTACTAAATACCCCATGGCATCTATATCAAATGCTTCTTCCATAAATTCCCTGTGCCCCGTCACAAAAGATATTACCATTTTAGGATACTGACGTGACAATTGTGATGCAATTTTAATTCCTGACTCGTTTCCTAAATCAATATCCATAAACAAAATATCCAGTTCTTTATCTCTTAAGTATTTCTTTAATTGTGCACCACTGGAAAATCCGTGGTACTCCAAATCCATATCGTTTTTAGCAGCTATTTCTTTTAAAAATAATCCGTTTACCTTAATTTGATATATTTCGTCATCACATAAACCTATCTGATACGTCATATCATACACTTCCTTTCTATACTACAAAGACAGCATCTACATCTTCTTCCCTCTGCAGCTTTCTGCTCTCAAACAATAAACATAAACACTGACTTTTTTTTAAATACTTTTCAAAAAAAGTAATAATATCCTCCTGTTGTTCTACATTAAACTCCCCTAATAAATCCTTTCCCACCAAGCATTCGCTTTTCTTCACATACGCTGCAATGGATCTCACTTTAATTTTCTCAAGCTTATTCAATTCATTGATAGGTTTGTCCAATATTCGATCCATTCCAATCTGTTGAAATAGTGTTGTAAATTCTTGTATTGTGTCATTTTCATACACTCCCATAACCATTGTATAGAAAACCAAATAATTCCGTACACATAAATCCGAATCTATTTTATCTATATCAATTACATCTACCTTCTTATTATGTTTTTTAAAATAATGAATAACCAGATCCATTAACGCTTGTTTTTGTTCTGCATTTTTACAAACAATATATATGATGCCTTTATTATTGATATCCAGCACACAATTATCATACTGATTTTTCTTTCCCATTAATTCTACTCTGATAACTTCGTTACCTCCTTAATTCATTTGTACACGCTTCACGATCCAAAAACAAAGCAATACTTTGTGCAACTAACGCAAAAGCCTGTATCAAAACTATTTTCTGAAAAAAAACCATGTTTAAAAATATATACACAAGGCATGATACGAAAATAAATACAGATATGAACAAATAAATTGCAAATGCACACCTTCGATAACTCCCACCTCTCTTTCCTAAATTTTTTTGGCGGGCAGCATACTTGTAATTAATTATGCCTGAAAAAATAATACTTAATAAACAGATTATAATTGTATATATATCTGCTGCAACAATACATCTTCTTGTGATAAATATACTTATACACACAACACATATATACATCAAAACACATCTAACATAATTTTTAGCATGAGCACCCCCTGCATAAAATCTCAGCATTCCAAAAGTCACAAAAAAAATTAACATTTCTATAAAAATTCCAGCCAACAATGCAAATGTAAATACAATTACTGAGTCCAATCCATTTGCTATCATCGCCTCAACACTGCAAATGCAGGCTTCTTTCATTCTTTCATTTTCTTTCCAATCGAAATCATATATTTCTACTAATCTTTCTGCAGCACCTCTATATATCTCCATATTTTCATTCCCAACACATTCAATTTTTTAACACCTTATATATACATACTATATGTATTCGCTTCCAAAGATAAAGGATTTCTGCTTATATCACAAAATATCTATATTTTTTGTATCCTGTATGTAAAATAATCAGGAAAATATGCAAAATAAAAGAGCGTATTCATTCGAATACACCCTTTATCCAATTATTTTCCAAAATATGTTTCCATTACAGACTTTCGATACGTCCTACCAATAGCCATTTCCATGCCATTTTTAAGATAGACTATATTTCCTCTAATTCCAGCTATTAAAGAAATACGAACAACTTCCCCCTGATTTATTCTCACAAAAGAATTTCCTATGCGTTCACACAATGAACTAATCGGCTCATATATTTGATAATTTCTATTTTGGGTTTTAATAATACTCTTGGTTAATTGTCTTTGTATATATAAGATATCTCTGCAATCTATTTTTTTCTTAATATTTTCTTCGGTAATAACAATCTCATGAACTTCCTGATCATGCGCATTTTTCTCCAGCTGTGTTATTACCTTTTTCATGACATTTTCCATTTTTTTAATATCATATGGTTTTACCAGATACCCAACTGCATCCACTTCAAATGCTTCTACTGCAAATTCCCTATGTCCTGTTACAAAAACAGTAATAATATGCGAATACTTTCTTGCAATCCAGGTTGCAATTTCTATTCCCGTTTCCTCTCCCAAATCAATATCTAAAAACAAAGCATCCAGATTATTTGTCTCTAAATAATTTCTTAACTGCTTTCCTGACGTAAATTCATGATATTCCAAATCATACTTATTCTTTGATGCAATTTCTTTTAAAAATAATGTATTTACTTTCAACTGATAATTTTCGTCATCACATAATCCTATTTGATAAGGCATTTCTAACTTTCCTTCCGGTAATTCTAATTTATTCAAATTTTTTCATATACAAATTTTACCATTTTAGACTAATAATTTAAAGCAGTAGATACTATTTTTTAATTAAGTACCTAAGCAGCCCTATCCACATTGGCCACAACTGCATGCTGCGAAGCAATCCCCAAAATACTTCCTCCTCCATTAAGAATCATATTTTTGGCAATCACTTTGCTAACGAAAAAAAAGCCTTTTAAATTAACATCTATAATTCTGTCCCATATTTCTTCTGTCGTTTCCAATGCAGATACCAACACATTTATTCCTGCTAAATATACAAATGAATCAACAACTAATTTTTTTTCTTCAATATATATATCCAAAGTCTTAATTTGACTTTTATTCAATACATCCATCTCCAAAAGTTTGACATTAGGTTTTTCCCCATACTTTCCAACTAAACTTTCGAAATTCTGCGGACTTTCTGTCAAAACCATGGATGAATATTTATCTAATAATTCAGGGATAAGCGCATCTCCAATGCTGCTACACGCTCCCACTACAACAACTGTTTTACCCCTTTTTGAACAACTTATTGAAAGACAATTTTCTGATACCATAACTTACAACTCCCCGTCGATAAAATCTTGCGCAGATCAGCGCCACAATCACCACTTCCAACATCTGAATTCCTGCATTTTCAGCAACTTCTGCCCAAGTTAATTGAATCAAATCATTTGTGACAACAGAAACAATTGGTGAGAAGAACGGTGCCATCGAAAATACCCTAGCCCAAATTCCAGTAAATCCATTCATAACTGCCATACTCAAAAAATATGCCAACAACACGATCAGCGCCACCGGAAACATTAACTGTGTGGAATCCTGTGCATTATTTGCATATGAAGATAATGCTGCAAACGCAAATGCATACATCACAAATCCACTAATCAAAGCTACAATCAACAGCACATATGTCTGCGGTGGCATTTCTCCAAGCGTTACAAAAACTGGATTCGAAGGCATTTCCAGGATATTTGCCAAAAGCAGATAATATCCTACCCACACAGTTACCTGAAGTATAACTCCCAATAAATAACCGATTACTTTTCCAACCAGTAACTGTAATGGTTTAACATAACATAACAAAGTCTCTATAATTCTTCCGCTTTTTTCTTCAACAACAGAATTTGCAATACTTGATCCATAAATTAGAATCATCAGAAACAATATTGCCACAATTGAAATCTGCAAAAGAAATGTTGCATCATGCTCCGATAATGTGACGCTTCCCTGTCCTGAAATATTTGCTGTTGTTCCATAAATCGCACCGATAATTTTATCTATTTGCGTTGATAAGAATACACATACTAACCCCAATACCGAAATCAGACAAAACCAATTCGAGGTAACAACCTGTTTAAATGTAAACCATATTACTTTTCCTGTTTTATTATTCATTGTCTGCCAACTCCTTTATAAAGATTTCCTGCAGCGACGTTTTTCTACTACGTATTCCCTGCAACTCAATACCGCTCTCAAGAATACGTGCATATAAATGCTGTAATTTATTCCGATCATTAAACTGCACATCAAAACTCTTATTTTCACGGCTTTCCAACTTCAACCCGCTTTCTGCAATCAATTCCGTGATATCCGCACTCGTAACAATATTCATAACATCCTCTCTCGAATATTTGTTTATTAGCGCTTGTACGGTATTGTTTTCTACAACATTTCCTTTATTAAGCATAACTATTCGATCGCACATTTCTTCTACATCTTCCATGCGGTGGCTGCTAAAAAGAATCGTTGCACCTGACTTCTTTAAATCAAGAACCGTACTTTTAAAAAGCTCAATATTGACCGGGTCTAATCCACTAAACGGCTCGTCCAGAATTACCATCTGCGGCTTATGAAGAATCGCACTGATAAGCTGGATCTTTTGCTTATTTCCTTTGGATAACGTCTTGACCTTTTTATTCAGATAACCCGGAATTTTGAATTCTTCCAAAAGCTTTTTTATTTCAGTGAAAGCTGCTTTTTTATCCATACCATTAAGCATCGCAAAATATAATAACTGATCCTTAACTACAGCATTCACATACAATCCTCTCTCCTCTGGTAAATATCCAATGGACACCTTTGCCTTTCGAATATCTATCCCATCAAACGTAATGCTTCCTTCTTCGGGTTCAATGATTCCCATAATACTTTTAATGGTGGTGGTCTTTCCTGCACCATTCCTGCCTAAGATTCCAAGAATCTTCCCATTTTCAGCTTCCAATGAAACATGATTAAGCGCTTTAAAATCACCATATGTTTTTGTCAGATTTTCGATTTTCAGCCCCATATTATAAACTCCTTTGTTCAAGCATTTTCTTGTGTGATTCTATTCTATTCCTCTGTTTTCAAAAAGAAAATGAATTGCTTTTATGATACACATAGCCGTCTCTTTTTTTCGCTTCGTACAAATAATGAACATTATGTGCAGAATAAAAATTGTATAGAATCAAAAAACCCGGAAAAGAAGAGACAGCAATTTACTATTTCTCCCTTTCCGGGTTTCTCTATTTTGTTTATTTGCCTAGTTGATTCAGTAACGTGATCGATTTCTTTTTCAACAACCGTTTCAGGAGTGTATTCATTTACACACTCTGTAATCCATTTAGCACCATCTCCAGTAACAACCTTGAATTAACCAGACCATCAAGTCTTCTTGAACGCTCTGGTTCTAAATCGTGAAGAGCACGATTGACACAGCGGCCTACGGTTTCCCAGTCCAAACCTCTCCAAGTAGTTGGTCTGCTGGAATGCCAGAACTACGCTTTTGGAACTTCTTAAATAAAGAGTAATGGGGAAGTTTATACCCAAAAA